>OCTW013400862.1_pt1 | contig 67520 bp, 59 predicted proteins | sample 1539671 | NCBI WGS metagenome assembly OCTW01 (sample SAMN02144230, study PRJEB22623) | gut metagenome | biome: sheep rumen | host: Ovis aries | place: New Zealand | reverse complement strand
GGGCTGCCTCCAGACGAAGGCTGGCAACAAGGGTATCGAATTCCTCAAGGGCAACCGCCACATTGGCGTGCCGAAGAAGGACCCGAACGCTGCTCCGGCAGTGGACACCAAGAACATGAAGGCCGGTGCAACGAGCACCTACCGCATCGCTCTTGGCAACCAGAGCTGGGACGTGCAGGTTCAGACCCTCAGCAAGTAATGGCAGCATAACGTCGCGGACAAGTTTCGCGACGGCCTAAACCAAATTAAAGCAGATATGAAAAGTCCCGGAAGAAATTCCGGGAATTTTTTTGTAACTATATCGGCGAACAGCCGCTTGAGCTAGAAGGAGAAGGTCTTACCCAGACTTATGGAGAACAGTTCCTGCGTCGAGGTGGACACACCGCCGTGGAATCCTGACGGATGGTAATAGACAACGCCCGCGGACATAGCCGTTCCCACTCCCTGGACTATAGAACCCCCATTGGACAGGTTGTCCGAATAGACCATCCTCATCTCGTTCTTGATAACCCCATAGCGGCCACCCTTTCCGAGGCTAAAGCCATACCAGATTCCTGCCATGGGGAATATTTCATTGTTGTCTGCAGGGCTATCTACAAGATCTCTTTCCACCAGTTCCTTACGTTTGTCTTCGTAGTCACCGTTGGACTGGGATAGCATGATTCCGCCGCCAAAGCCGAACTGAAAGAGTCCCGTTTTGAAATCCGTTCCAAGCATTGCCTGTTCCTGCAAGGACCAAAAGGAGTAGGATTTTCCTCCCTCTTTGGAATCCAGCCAGTTGTGGTATTTACTCCAGCAAGGATCATCGTTACAGTCAAACTTCAGAGTGCCCCCATTTCCCGCAAAGGCTGCCTGAACAAAGAACACGTCCAAGAAACGGTACTGCGCAAAGAGGTCACCACCTACGGAATGAACCTCGTCCACATTTTGGCCTATTCCATAGGGAGTTCCGAACAAATCGGCACCCACAGAAAAATTCTTTTGCTGTTCCCCAGACCATCTAGGTTCATGGTAGATAGGCATGGGATTAGAACCCATGGTTTGCAAAAAAGGCTTGTTGCAACCCGCAAGCAGGCACACCACAACAGATAAAAGCAAAAATACAAACAATTTATTTTTCATTTTTCATCCTTCCTAAAAAGTAGCATTCCCAAATTACGGGAATACCACTTTTTGAGGTTCCGAAGATATTATTTTATTTAGACGATGTCAACCAAATTATTCCAGAGTTATAGAACGGACAATGCACTTTTCTCCGGACTTCATCGCCTGCAATCCCAGTCGGGATGCGGAAAGGGAGCCCTTGGGAGTAATATCCGTATTAACCAAATCAGACAAAGGTAATTTTTTCACAACAAATCCATTTTGCAAACTACCGTTACCCATATTCACATTTTTCTTGGACTTGGCATCAAAGAAAATGGATGTGTTCTGACAGGTTCCAGGCCAGTAAGCCACATTCAGATTCTTGTAGGCATCCATGGAATAGCTCTTCTTCAAGTCAAAATGGACTCCATCCAAGTTGGATTTGAAATCAATGAAAATCCCAGAGCCCAGGCCATCGGAATAATCCTTGACGACAACGGTGTCTGACCAGGGAACCACCTTGTAGGAGGTGTTCGGGTATATCTTGGCCGACGGAATAGCCGCAGGTACTTCTTCCAGGTTGTTGGCGTTAATGACCAGACGGGGACTCCGCAAGGTAACAAGACCGCCATTGGAATTCAGCACCAGCCGGAACCAGCGGAAGTTCTTTAGGGCTCCTGCCGTAGCGGGCATCTGCCAGCGGACGGTATGGAACAGACCGTCTTGGGGTACGTTCAATTCCGCAAACTGAACTTGGGAGCCTCCATCTTTGCGACTTGTCAACAGGAGTTCGGCCTTCATCCAGTTGCTCTTGGGATTCTGAACTTTTACCTCCACCTCAAAGATGCTTGATGCGGGAACATCCAGGCCGTTGTCAACGGTCATGACCTTTTTCCAGCCAGCAGGAAGCAGGAAACTCGCCTGAGGAGAACGCTCTGTCGCCGAACTATAGTCGTAGCGGACATAGGCAAAACTCTTGCTCTGGAGAACGCCCCCATTCTTGATGACGGACGGCATCTTGCTTTGGTCCATACAGGATGTCTTGGGCGAGAAGAATCCACCCAATTTAGGGTTACGGAACTGGCTTGTGGCCGGATTATAGTCAGCCTTGGCCACCTCGCAAAGTACGCGCCAGATATCCACCTGCATACCGGCAAGGACCTTCTTGTCAATAGAGCCGTCGTCCTTTACCGGAGACTCGATATGCCTACCGCTCATAGATTCCGCATAGCGCGGGTGGGACGGATCCACGGCATAGATCGCCTTGGCGGAACTTCTTGAACCGGGTGTTTCGAAGGACACTCCCGAGGGGCCCTGACTGTGTGCACAGCTCTTGCGAATGGCCAATTCTCCAGCGCATTTCAAATCCATGGCACTCACCGTAGGGATAAAGGTACTGCTGGCCTGGTAAAGCGCGTCGTTGTTCCAGTAAGATTTCATGGGAAGGCTTGCAACTGTAAGTCCTCCAACCTTGACCTTCTTATCCCAATTTTTCGGCATAGCCTCTTCCATACCGTCTCGCAAGGATTCGTACAGGGTCTTTGCAAATGGGTAGGTACTCCCCTGGACGAAATCGAAGTCGGTTATGCCCTTCTTCGAGACTTCGTCCACATCGGTATTGAATTCATATTTGCGATTTTGAGCATATTCTCCAGATTCTGTCGTTGAGTAAGCCAGCACGCTTGTAGCTCTGCCCATCACCTTGGAAAGCAATTCCGTACGGCGTTCCAAATCATAGTACTTGTTCTTGTGGGCGGGATCCTTGCCCTTCAACTGTCCCTGGGCCACAAGTACCACGGGGAATCCCTTGTACTCGGCAGCCTTGCGGTAGTCCCCGAAAAGGAACCGGTCTGTACCCGTCTTGGGCTTGTACGTGGTGTTGCCAGCCTCCGTATCGTAAATGAGCAAGTCTCTTGCCCCCGGAGAGGAAATCAGATCGTAAAAGGCCTCTGCCGCACCGACTTCCGCCTCGTTGGCCCAGAAATCGATAGAAGCCACAAGCCCCCTGGGCATTACCGCACCCTGATGGGGCGAATCTAAAGAAGCAAAGAAACGAACGGGAGCCGTTTCCGCCTTGTTGCGTGTGGTGTCATACAGATAGGAACCATAGCGTCCGATAATCCCGCCCTGGCTAATGCCCAAGATTACAAAACCGTCCTGTTTGCCGTTCGGAAACGGGATTGTCCTGTTCTCACTCAGATAACCCAAAAGGCCTGCAAGGGACTCACTGTTCTGTTGCAGCGAACGGATTACGGTTTCCGAAAACTGAACAAGCACTGGCGTGTAGCCCAGAGACTTGAGCATTTCGGGAATGCCGAACTCCTCCGTTTCGCGGTGTAACTGGGAAAGTGTCCTTTTTTCGTCGGTACTCAGGTGTATTCCATCGATGATAAAGAAGGGTCGCTCCAGATAAAAACCGAACTGAGCAGAAGCGAGTTCCGGCGGATCGATAAAACGGAGACGAACCTGAGGCATTTTTGCAGATACCGAAGAACCAACCTTGTCAAAGCAACTGGTCGGAAAGAAGCTGTTCTTGGAAAGGCAGGACTTGCCCCCCTGATCCGCATAAAACAAATCTATGGTCTTGGCGCAAAGTACCCCCGCAAGGGAGAGGACTGCGGCAAACATCAATTTCAAGCAATTCATTACTTCACCTCCACGAATAACTTTTGTTCAAAGGTTTGATTATCGGAATGAATCTTCACAAGTATTTTCTGGAGCCCTGCGGACCCGAATTCCAGAATGCCGTCGGAACCCGGTTTCAGTTCCAGGCACTTGTTTTCGGCACAAATTTCCAGCATGGGAAGCTTTCCGCTGGGAGCTATTGCGAAATAAGGATCGTAGGCAACGCGAACCCTGGACGCTGAAACCTGCGGAGACGAAAGCCCTACCAAGGTCAAGCGGTAATCCTCAATTTCGCGCTTAGTGCAGGAACTATCTCCACAATAGGCCACCCCATAGTCCACATTGGCCACCAACAACGGCAACACCGTGTAGTCGCTCATGGCGGCAAGCTCGCCAGCTTCGTCAAATAGCCTCTTGGAATTAGGGATTGCACCTTCAGCGAGGCTACCCTTTTCTACCAGGAACATACTGTTGAACCAACCTCGCCAAGAATCTTTGGCGGTCAGGCTTTCCGCCTCCTTGAAACCTAGAATACGCATCTGACTTTCTTCGGGAATCACGAACTTAGCCTGGGTTGAGGCTTTCAAGGACTCCTTTTCGCTAGCGCTATAACGGGACTTTACAGGTCGCTCATAAACGTCCTCGAAAAGTCCTTCCCGCATTGGCGATGCAGGGTCTACATTTACAAAGGGATACGGTTCGATTTCTGCCAGAACCTCCTCCCCTGCCGCAGTTGACGCCGAAACAGCGGTTTCCTGGACACAGGTCAAGGCCACATCGTCTATAAACAAGGTGGTATACTGGTTGGCCGGCACGTTGAACAGGCCTATTCCAATCTTGTCCACCTCTACCGTAGACCCCTCCAGCAAAGCCGACACGGGAATGTCCAGGGTTTGGGTCTTGCCCGCCTCTAGCGTGTGGAACGAGATTTTCCCGTTACCGCCCACGCCCGAAAGCCACACCCCGAAATTTCCCGTCTGGGTAGAACGGACCTTCAATTTCAAGGCACCGCCCTGTACCGTGACGGGCAGGGCGTCAAAAATCAGGGAACCGGTCCAATCCCCACGATAGTTTCGCATGCCCGAAAGACGGATGTAGGGAGATTTCATGTTGTCGAAATCACCCCAGTTGGTAGACCATTCAGGAGATTCGGGGAAAGAGCGGGTGGACTCTTCCATAAAGCCCTTGGATTGGCCGTTTTCGTACAAGACAAGGTTCTTGCATGTTCCTGCAAACGCAGTCGAGGAGAGCAAGGCTCCTCCAAGGGCCACAAGGCCCCATATCCTACTCTTCATAGGATTCCTCCAAAAGAGAATCATCTGAAAAAGACGGAAAGGAGCCCGTCACGAAGACTATCAAACAAAAAGGCACACTCCCCGAAGGGACATGTGCCAATACTCGTTTTTAAATCCGAGGCGAAAGATAAATAAATCCGAAAACCTGTAAAGGGACCTTGGTGGAAATTTAATTTTACTGAAAAAGCGGGCTATTTTTCAAAAAAAACAAGTCATATTCTCTTTTATAACTCCTGCTTCTTGTCAAATAAACATTAACATATGTATATGTATCCAAAATTGCCCCCGCCGGACCGCCCCCGCCGGACCAATTTTTCAAAAAACCTTTTTACATTTTAGCCCCGAAAATGGTTTGGACCGTCGTCACATACGGGCTTATAGCCCTCCTTTCCCTGTTCGGGCTCTTCTACCTGTGGTTAGAGGTGCGTTTTTACCGTGCCCTGGGTACCGTCCGGGAAGGGCGTTCCACCGTGAACCCGCCCCCGAGGGTCAGCGTCCTCATCGCCGCCCGGAACGAGTCCGCAGGGATCCGGGCCACCCTGGATTCCGTACTGGACCAGGACTACGCCGGCGTCTGGGACGTTTGGGTGGCCGATGACCGCAGTACCGACGACACCCCCCAGATTCTGGAGGAATACCGCGCCAGCCACCCCGAACGGCTCCACATTTTGACCATCAAGGAAATTCCCGAGGGCGTAAGCCCCAAGAAACACGCCATCAGCAAGATGATCGAGGCCTGCGAAGGAGACATCCTGTGCCTTACGGACGCCGACTGCATTGTCCAGCGGGAGTGGCTCACGGGAATCCTCCGGGAATTTGAGCCCGGAATCGAACTGGTAGCAGGGCATTCCTACATTCCCACCGTTCCCGGCAAGTCCCCCTTCATCATCTGCATGCAGGCCGTAGAGACCCTGATTTATCGTGTAGCGGGTACTGCAGGCCTCGCCATGCACCTGCCTCTCACCAGCACGGGTAACAACCTGGCCTACCGGAAAGATTTTTTCAAGAGCGTAAACGGGTTCGAGAACGTCATCAAGATCCAGAGCGGCGACGATGACCTTCTGATGCAAAAGCTGGCCACCGACCGGCCTTTCGCCATGCGTTACTGCATCACCCCCTCCACCTTTGTGACCACAAACGGCAAGGAGACCCTGAAGGAACTTTGGGAGCAGCGCAAGCGCTGGGCCTCCAAGACCATCTACTACTCCCCGAAAATCGTGTTCGTGCTCTCCATGGTGTTCCTGTTTTTGACCATGCTATGCGTCACGGCAGCGTTTTCGCCCTTCAGCACCAAAGTTTTAATTGCTACCCTGGTCGCCTTCGCCCTAAAAAGCCTGGGCGACCTGATCCTCATTTTGCGTGGGCTCAAGATATTCCGGCAGGAGCACCTGCTCAAGTGGTGCATTCCCGTAGAAATCGTCCATGCCCCCTTTACCGTCCTGGCAGTGCTGTTCGGCCTGTTCGGACGTTTCAAATGGAAATAAGTTAAGAACGGAAGTCTCATGGCAACAAAAACGAAAGCTCCCGAAAAGACCCTGATTATCGCCGAAAAACCCAGCGTGGCCTCTGACCTGGTCAAAGTCCTGGGTGCAAAGAATTTCAAGAAAGAGACCGCCTACTGGGAAAGCGACACCACCATCGTGAGCCACGCCATCGGCCACCTGGTAGGCATCGCCGACCCCAAGGATATTGACGAACGCTACAAGGCATGGGACATGAAGACCCTCCCCATGCTGCCGGAAAAGTTCCCCCTGGTGGCCCTCCCCACCACCAAGAGCCACCTGACGGCCCTCGGAAAACTCATCAAGCGTAAAGACGTCACCACCATCATCAACGCCTGCGATGCGGGCCGCGAAGGTGAACTGATTTTCTTCTACATATTGGACTACGTGCTCAAGGGGAACTTCAAGGGCAAGACCCTAAAGCGCCTGTGGATGCAGAGCATGACGCCTACAGCCATCAAGGATGCCTTTGAGCACCTACGCACCGCCGAAGACATGGAAAACCTGAAAGACGCGGCCCTTTGCCGCTCCGAGGCCGACTGGCTGGTGGGCATGAACGGGAGCCGCGGGCTTACCGCCTACAACAGTTCCATGGGCGGGTTCCAGATTACCCCCTGCGGCCGTGTGCAGACCCCCACCCTCGCCATTATTGTCAAGCGCGAAGAAGAACGCCTGCAGTTTAAGCCCCAAAAGTTCTGGACCGTTACCGCCGATTTCGACAACAGCGGAAGCGACTACCAGGGCAAATGGTTCAAGGCCGACGGCAAGGAAAAACAGAAGCAGATCTTTGACGAAAAAACGGTCAAGGCCATCTTGGAAAAGTGCAAGGGCAAGCCGGGTTCCATCGAAGAAAGCACCTCCGAAAGCGAGCAGAAATGCGCAGGCCTCTACGACCTGACCACGCTGCAGCGCGAAGCCAACAGCCGTTTCGGCTTTAGCGCCAAGACCACCCTTTCCATAGCCCAGTCCCTGTACGAACACCACAAGGCCACCACCTACCCCCGTACCGACAGCCGCCACCTGCCCGAAGACTACGTGGCTCCTGTGAAATCTACCCTGGGTAAGATTACGGGCCCTCTGGCAAAGTTCGCCCAGCAAGCCCTGGACAACAACTGGGTCAAGCGCACCCCAAAGGTCTTTGACAATTCGAAAATTTCGGACCACTTCGCCATTATCCCCACCGGAGTGGCACCCAAGAGCCTTTCCGAAGCAGAAGCGAAGATTTACCAGATGATTTGCCAGCGGTTTATCGCCGTATTTTTCCCGCCGGCAAAGTACCTAAACACCACCCGCATTACCACCGTCGAGAGCGAAACCTTCCTTACCGAAGGCAAGATTCTGGTGGACCCGGGTTTCAAGGCGGTTTACGGCAAGGATAGCGACGACGAGTCCAACATTCCCAAACTGAACGGCAACAAGGCGAAGACCGTCTCCATCGAAGCAGAAGAAGATTTTACCAAACCTCCTGCACACTACACCGAAAGTACGCTTCTTTCCATGATGGAAAGTGCGGGCAAGCTGGTGGAAGACGACGAACTGCGGGACGCCATGAAGGAACGTGGTCTCGGCACCCCTGCCACCCGCGCCGCCATTATCGAAAAGCTGGTCAGCGACAAGTACGTGGTCCGCGACGGCAAGGACATGATCCCCACCGCCAAGGCCTTCGATCTGATCAAGGTGCTTTCGGCCATGAACTGCGAAGCTCTCACCAGTCCGGAACTCACCGGTGAATGGGAATACAAGATGGACCTGATTTCCAAGGGCAAGGAATCCCGGGAAGAGTTCATGAAGGGCATCGTGGACATGACCCGCACCATGGTAAAGAACATCAAGGGATTCAAGGAAGAACACACCGAAGGCGAAGCCAAGTTCAGCCCCGTAAACGGCAAGAAGGTTTTCGAGACCGTGAGCCGCTACAAGACCGAAGACGGCATTGTCATCCGCAAGATGATAGGCGGAAAACGCCTTACCGACGAAGAGGTGGTGGAGCTCTTGACCAAGCGCAAGATCGGCCCCCTTACGGGATTCCGCAGCAAGAAGGGTTCCGAATTTTCGGCGGTGGTCATCATCAACGACCAGAACAAGATCGAATTCGTCTTCGACGACAAGCCCGAAGAAATCGACACCGGCAAGAAGGTGGGAACTTCTCCCGTCGACGGAACCGACGTGTTCGAGACCCTCACGGGCTACGTTTCCCAGAGTTATGTGGACAAGCAGCCTTCGGGAATCTCACTGCCTAAAATTCTCCTGGGCAAGGAACTGCCCTTCGAGGCCATCCAGAAACTCCTCGCCGGCGAAAAGACGGAACTCATCAAGGGGTTCCGCAGCAAGAGCCACCGTCTGTTCGACGCCTACCTATACTTGGAAAAAGGCAAGCTCAAGTTCGACTTCCCGCCTAGGGAATTCAAGCCCAGACGGTTTGGGAAGAAAAGTAGCTAGGTTGTAGGTGTTAGGTATTAGGTTTTAGGCCGTGAACAAGCTGGTCAACATATCCCTGTTACTTGCCTTTGGAGCGGTCCTTTGCCTTGCCCAGTCAAACGCCACAACCACTACCGACACAACTCGCGCCGACAGTAGTTCCGCCGTCGTCACCAGCACGGCCGACACACTCCAGCAAGACACCACCCGCACCGATAGCATCGCTGACACTACCGCCGCAGTCATAGAAAACCCCTACGGCCTGCCCGATGAACTCATGTCCCTCTGGAATTCCATGAGCATCAAGCAGAAGGCCGCCCAGATGGTCATGGTGTACCTTTCACCGGCCCAGTTCTTGATTGAAAACGAATTCGGAGCCGTGCTGGTCATGAAAAACCACCTGAAGGACACGGCGGCATTCAAGTCCCGAATCAAGGAAGCCAACGAAGGCCTGAAAATCCCCCTGCTGGTGGCAAGCGACCAGGAGGGCGGCTTCGTAAACCGCCTGGGCGGCATCTCCGAAAAATGGAAGCACGCCCCCAGCGCCAAAGAAATGCGGGACATGCCCGCGGATTCTGTCCAGCTGATCTCCGCAGAAATCGGCGCTGAACTGATGGAACTGGGCATCAACATGAATCTGGCTCCGGTGCTGGACCCCGCCAAGGACCACCGGAAAAAGAATTCCTTTATGGAAGAAAGCGCCCGCAGCTGGGAAAAGGATTCCACCAGTACCGAAAAAGTCCAGGCCTTTGTCCAGGGCATGCGCCAAAGCGGTGTGGTATGCGTGTCCAAGCATTTCCCGGGTTATGACTCTTGGACCAACAGCGACCATCAAATCGCCATCAGTGCAAGTCCCAAAAAGAAAATCGCCTACAACGTGGAATTTTTCAAGCGGCTTTCCGACGACATTCCCGTAACCATGATGAGCAGCGTGCGGTTCATCCGCATTTCTAGCCGCCCCGCCGTATTCGAGCCGAAAATCGTGAAAATGGCCCGGGATATGGACCCGGAAACGGTGATTCTCACCGACGATTTGTGGGGAGTGTCCCTACGGGCCTGGGTCAGCGGTACCGAACGGGTCAAGAGCAAGGGCTACCCCCGCAAGGATTTCCGCAAGCTTATCCGCACCGCCCTTACCGCAGGCAACGACATGTTCATGATCACCTACCCCGCAAAGGCGGTAGAGATGGTGAACTACCTTGTGCAGATTTCCAAGAACAACAAGACCTATAAAAAACGCATCGAAGAATCCGCCGCCCGAATACTCAAGATGAAGTACAAGGCGGGGATGATTAAGTAGTGGTTAGGGGCTAGGATTTAGGGGCTAGGATTTAGGGGCTAGGTTTTAGGTTATAGGTTATAGGTTGTAGGGGTTAGGGGTTAGGATAGCAGGTCTCAAGAGTCGTCATCCTCGCGAAGGCGAGGATCTGCTTGACGTGCGGAATTAAATCGATAGTTTCTAAATTTCAGCCTCGGCCGGGTCGAGAATCTTTCTTCGGTAGATTCTTCACTTCTTTCAAAAGCTTTTCCGGTCCAATTTTTTCATAGACCAGCTTCAAGATTTCAGCGGCGGCACGGGCGTCGGCCAGAGCCCTGTGGTGGTTAAAGTCCGGAAGTTCCAGGGATTCCGTCAGGTTGTGCAGGCTGTAGCTGGGCAGCCCCGGAAAAAATCTACGGGAAAGTTTCACCGTGCAAAGCCTGGGCGGGTCGTACTTGATGGCACAGCGTTTCAGTTCCGCCATCATGAATCGGCTGTCGAACTGCACATTGTGAGCCACAAAGATGCGGTCCTGCAACATTCCCATCAGGTCTTCGGCAATGGCAGAAAACTGCGGTTTTCCCTGCACCATTTCGTCAGTAATTCCCGTAAGCCTTTGCACAAAAGGCTGGATAGGCATGCCCGGATCCACCAAGGCCTGGAACGTTCCCTCCACGTTGGTATCGTCCATCAACACGACGCCTATTTCGGTGATTCGTCCATCGGAAGGTTTCCCTCCGGTGGTTTCCAAGTCCACGACGGCAAATTTCACGGTTTAGTCCCTGCGAAGCATTCCCTTACTGGATAGGAACGTCGATATCCAGGGTCTGCCTTGCAGCACGGTTTTCCACGCGGGCCTTCATGACCTTGGACTTGGGCCGTCCATAGACAGGCACCACCACCAGGTTCGACACCCCGGCGTCTTCGCTGGGAGTCGCCTCGGTTTCTGCAACGGTCTTCGAGAATATCGGAGTCTTGCCCTTATCAAAGACAGAATAGGTGAACTCACGGTTCAGCCCCTTCTTGATTTGCTTGGTAGGCACCTGGAAATAGATGATGCCGCCCTTGGGCACCTTGCGCAAGCTGTCCTTGATTTCTTCCTCGGTGGCAAAGTCCGCTTCCATGGCCATACGCACGTTCTTCTTCAACTTGTCGGCACTTTCGTAAAGCACGGACACGTTGAACTTGGCGTCTTCGGGCATGGCTTCCGGACGCACGTCCCGAATCTTCGCGTTGTTCTGGTAGTATTCCCAGCGACCGTTGTCGTGGAGAATCACCGTAGAGCCGTTGGAGGTCGTCGCGATAATATCGTTAGCAAAAGCACCCACCGCAAAGGCAAGCAGGCAAGCACATCCAACCAATCCACTCAATTTCATAAACACTCCGATTGTTCGTCGTTTTCAAAAGAAATATAGTATTAGTCGATTCAATTCGGAGTCCTGATTTCAGAGTTCAGAATTATATTCAGAAACAATTCATAATTCCGAAATCCGAATTCATAACTATATTTCCCCCCGTGAACGGAAAAACCAGATTTGCGCCCAGCCCCACCGGCTACCTCCACGAAGGCCACCTGCTTTCGGCCCTGTACGTGTGGGCCGCCGCAAAAAAATGGGACCTGTCGGTGCACCTGCGCATCGAGGACCACGACCAAGAAAGGTCAAGGCCCGAGCACATCGCCGCCATCCGCGAAGACCTGCAATGGCTAGGTTTCAAGTGGCAAAGCGAAAGCCTCCAGAGCGACCACTTCGACAGGTTCGAAAAAGTCCTGAAAGATTTGGAATCACAAAACCTGGTCTACCCCTGCTACTGCAGCCGCAAAGAACTGGAAGAACAAAATCCAAAGAACGAATTTGGCGAAATCATATACCAAGGAAAATGCAAAGGGGGAAGCCTCCCCCTCGCTGCAGCCACATATCATCCCCGCCACTTACTTGTCATCCCCGCGCAGGCGGGGATCTCCCATCAACCTGGCGGGGATATCCATGCGTCTTCCGCTACCCCCTCCAGCGGGGGTTCCCCCCGCAACGCCCCCCACTCCCTCCGAATCAAGATTCTAGACAAAGTAATTAACTGGCACGACCTACGCCTAGGGGACTTTGCCGAAAATCCGAAACTCCAATGCGGGGACTTCCCTATCCGGGACAGAATCGGCCAATGGACCTACCAGTTCGCCGTCTGCGTTGACGACATCGAAGAGGGAATCTCCCACGTTATCCGGGGCGAAGACATACGGAATTCCACCGCAAGGCAAATCGCCCTGATGGAACTGATGGGCAGGTCTGAGCCGCCCAAGTACCTGCACCACCCTCTCATCGTGGACCCGGCGGGCAAAAAACTTTCCAAGCGGGAAAAAGCCCACAGTATCCGGCAAGACCGGGAAGCGGGCGTCACCCCCCAAGAACTCCTGGGCAGGGTCCTTTTCAAGGCAGGACTTGCCTCCACCCAAGCGCCCGCCGACCTAGACACCGCCCTGGACATCGTCTGCCAAAATTTGTAAAAAAGAAGTCCAAAGAAACCCCTATTCGACAACTCGTAACTCGTAACTCATAACTCGCTACTTCTAAATAATGTATATTCAAGGCATGTCCAACGCAGCCTTGTCCGCTACCCTCTCAAAGATTCGCCAGGAATCGGCTCTTTTCGATTCCAAAGATTCTCTCTTGAACTTCAACACCAAGGGCCTGTACCAGACGCCCCTGATGCTTGAAACCGGCGACCTGTTCTTTGAAAAGTGGAAGCAGGCCGGAGGCCCCCTGCCACTGGACTCATTCCTCCCCAAGTCAGAAAATTTCACACCCCAGCAAAAACTGGAAGTGAAAGAACATATCCTGCAAGCCCTCAAGGAAAAGCTGGAGGACTTCGGTACCACCGATTTGTACCTGCTGCTGGGATTCTTGAAGTGGGAAGGGAACGCCCTTTCCCCAAGCCTGCTGGTGCCCCTGGATGTGAACCTCCAGACCCAGACGGTAGCCCTTTCTTCGAAGCATCCTCTCGAAAACATCGTCCTGCGGGAACGGTTGAAAACGGAGCTTTCGCTCCCCACCATAGAAGACGCTACCCTGAACGGGCAGTTCAGCATCTTGCTGTACTTTTCCCTCTTCGAAAAAGCGGTGGCGGCAAAGAAAAACTGGAAATTTACACGACACGGTATCTGCCTCGCCTTCTTTGATTCCGTCAAGCTGGGCCTCAAGAAATGCATGGAACTGGGGCTAGACGAATCCAATGCCAGCGCAGCATCTACCGTAAAGGCCCTCTTTACCGCCGATGGATTCCAGACCAAGGATTCCAAGTTCGACGGAGAAACCTTTGACAAGCTGTACTCGCCGCTGGACCATTATCCTCTGTACATCACGGATTCCCACACCACCAAGGTCATAGAAGACGCAAAGGATGCCGGGAACAACGCCTACGCCATCCAGGCCCTGCCAGGTACAGACTGGGACCGGGCCGCGGCGAACCTGGTGGCCGATTCCATCGCCGAAAAGAAAAGCACCCTGGTGGTTTACCGCAGGGCATCTACCGCCCAAAAGTTTAGGGATAGGCTGTTCCCGCAGTTCCGCAATTTCGAAGGCCCCGAAAGGGACGCCCTTCTGCCGGAACTCCAGAAGACCCGCGATTCTTTTGTGCGGTATTACGATGCCATAAACAAGAACATCCAGCCCTCCGACGCCCCCCTTTCGGACCTGCTGACGGAATTTGTCCAGAACCCGGCCGTCAAGGTAAAGGCATCCGACGCCCTGTTCCAGAAAATCGCGAACGTGCCGTACAAGGACTACTGCGAACTCAAGGCGGACCTGGACGAAATTCTTTACCTTTACTTCGAAAAGAAGGGCAAGGAAGCACGAAACGCCTTCAAGGACGTGCGGGTCCCGAGCCTCTCTGTCGAAGAACAAGAAGCGATTGCCAAGGAACTTGCCCTTGCCTCAAGCAAGGCCAACGAATTGAAGCCCCTTATCGCTCTGGTCGAAAAGACGGGACTGTTCCCCACGGGCATCTACCTTTCCGGACTTTCGGACATCATCGACCTGATTCTCCAGAACTTCAACAGGAACACTCCTGTCTTTGAAGACTGGGAGCTGCGTTCCAACAGCTGGGAAGACTACCAGGATTCCCTGAAGGCGCTTCCCGAAGCAGGCGACAAGTGGGTCCGCTACCGCAGGCAGACATCGGAAATCTACACCGACAACGCTGTCGATGAGAACATCCTTTCTGTCCGCGAAGAATTTGCAGACAGCCTGAAGGCCACCCTCAAGGGCCTTTCGGACCGCTACCGCAGTTCCAAGAAAAAGCTTTTGAAAGTCCTGAGGGACCCGAAGTCCGTCTCCTCGGACAACCAGTTGCTGGACCTGATCGATACCCTGATCGAACTGCAAGAAAACAAGCGGGCCTACAAGGACACCTCCGTTCTCGGGAACCACCTGCTGGGCCGCGACTGGCTCTACGAACGCTCCAACTGGTTCGAGCTGAACAAGAAGATTACCTACATCTACGACTTTAGGGAGACCCACAAGAACGACCCGCGGCTGGACCTGCTTCTCCAGATTCTGGAACAGTGGCAGCTGTTCAAGGATGCCCTCCCCCAGATGAAGGACTACGCGAAGGTCGTCAAGGAACTCCAGGAATCCACCCGCAAGATTACGAAGGGACTTTCTCTGGAAACTCCTCTCGAGAGCCTGTGCATCGAAAAGTGGCTGGACGAAATCCAGCTGTGGAACGCCAACTGGGGCAACCTGGAAATTCACGTGCGCACCACGTCGCTTTTGCAGTCCATCGAAAAATTCGGAGCAAAGGAACTGGTCGACTACCTGAAAGACGCCGACAACGTGAGCCAGAACATCGCCCAGGCCTTCGCCCATTTCTGGGCAGGAACGCAAATCCAGCAGGTCGGCAAGGATTGCCCCGACCTGTTCTCCCTTTTGCCCAAGGCCCGCGCCCAAAAGACCAGGGATTACCGCTCCCGACTGGACCAGTTCTGCAATGCAAACTTCAGACTGGTGCAAAACACCGTCAAGGACAATCCGAGCCTTTTCGCCTTTATCCCGCTGGAGCAGAGTTTCCAGCTTCCACCGTCTCAGAAATTCCAGACCGTAGTCATTCTGGATGCGGACTGCATTTCGGTCTGCGAGGCGCTTCCCGCCATTTTCAAGGGCCAAAAGACGGTGCTGGTGGGCGATTCCAAGGCGCCTCTCCTGAAGCACCTGCCGCTAGACGGCTACCCCGAAGACCAGACGCCCCATACCCAGGCGTTCCAGGAATCCATTCTCACCATGAGCTTAAGGCAGGGGATTCCCACCAGGGAACTGTGGTTCTCCACCACCTACGCCCACTCCTCCATGATAGATTTTGCGAACAGCAAAATCTACGGTGGCGACATACGGCAACTGCCGCAACCCAGCCGCGAAAAGGTAAAGAACCAGACCCTGAAAGTCGTCTCCGACAAGGTCCTGGAAATCGCGAAAGCCGCCATCCACCATGCCGAAAGGCAACCGGGACGCACTCTCGGCATTATCGCGCTTCACCAGTCCACCTGCATGGAAATCGAGTCGGCCATCAACAGCCTTACGCCCAAGGATTCTCCGGCGGCAAGGTTTTTCCAGCCTACAAACCCTTCCATCAGTTTTTTCGTAAAGACTCCCGAAAGGGCGGTCAACCGCCTGCGGGATACAATTCTCGTATGCGGCGAATACGAAACCACCGAAAAGAAAGCCATCAACAATTCCCTTTCTGTCTGTGCAACGCTTGCCAAGAGCGAACTCCAGGTGTTCCTTTCCGAAAGCGACATGGCCCTGAAGCCCAAAGAAAAACCGGACCTGTTCTGGGAATGGATTCTGTACCTGCAGAAGGTGCTTACCCTGAACATTACCGACGAAAAGCCCAAGGAATCGGCACTCTACGCCCAGGCCCTAAAGGCCCTGCAAGACGAGAACATCCAGGTGGAGCCCTATTTCTGCCAGTGCGGTATTTCTGTCGGCCCTGTGGTGGTTGACGCCAACAATTCCAAGCGTTTCCTCGCCATGGTCGAAGACGACTGCACCACGGAACGTTTCAGGGAATCCATCGAAGACCGAATTTACATTCGTCACACGTTGCTCCGTCAAATCGGCTGGAAGGTGCTGAACCTTTGGACCCCCTTCTGGTACATGGCCAACAGCGACGAAGTGAGCCACATGGTCACCACCATCGCCATCGAGCAGAGCGTGGCTCCCCCGCCCAAGGACGCCTCCGAAGAGGAATCCGAAAGTGTCGACGCCATCAGTGCCGAAAACCTGAGCGTGATTCCCTATACGGTGCTGCACCCGAAAATCGAAGGGACGCCCCACGACAAGCCTATCGCCGAACTTTCGGCGGCATCCATCATCACGCAGCTCAAGTTCTATGTGGACCACGAATCCCCCATTCACGAAGAACTTTTGCAGCAGAGGCTTTTCGAGCTCCACAAGGAGCCCTGGCCGAACCAGAAACTCGTGCCCCAGATTATGGATGCCATCAAGCAGGGCATCAAGGGCCAGAAGTTTATCCAGACCGGCAAGTTCCTGTATTCCCTCAAGAACCCTGCGGTAGAACTGAGAGACAGAAGTTTCCGGCCGTCTTCGGAACGGAAGATGATTTACGTTTCACCCGAAGAGCGCATGTTCATACCGTCGTCTATGGACGAACGTGACATCAAGCAGTTGCTTGGACTGCTGGAATAAGCGGATATTTTACCGCACTTTCACGACGAAAGCGCTGATGTTGTAGGCCGAAAGTTCACGGGCCTTGTCGTCGGCGGCTTTCTTGTTGTTCCAACCGCCGGCGCGCAACTTGTAGAAGGGAGCGTCGAACACCACCTGGATAGCGTAACCCGTGCTGGCAGAAAGTTCTGCACGGCGGCGCTGGGCCGCATCGAAATCACCTACGGCTTCGAACTGCAAAACGTAAAGGTCCTTAGAGGCCTTCTTGTCGGCACTTGCCTTGCCGGGAACGGCAGGGCCTGCGGCAGCAGAAGTGTCCCGCAAAGAAGCGGAAAGCTCGGGAGAATACTCGTTCCCGCGGAAAAGGGAATCCATGTCCGTAGGGTCTCCGGCAAAAGACAGTGCCGCTGCAAATCCGACAATAAAAGCAATAGACGATTTCATGACATCAATTATAAAAAATTTTCTCGGTTTCCACCCCGTCCATTTCGGCAACGGCACTCCGGTGGGTAATAAAAATCATGGTCTTGTTCGGATAGGCCGCAAAAAGCCTGCGGAACAATTCCCGTTCCGTAGGTTCGTCCAGCGCCGAGCTGATTTCGTCCAGCAACAAGACGCTCCCGGGCCGCAGGAGTCCGCGGGCCACGGCAATACGTTCCGCCTGGCCTTCGCTAAGCCCCATGCCCCGCTCCCCAAGTTCCGTGTCCAGGCCGTGGGGCAGATCGAACACGAATTCCGCACAGGCCACCTGCAGCACATGCCGCAGTTCGTCGTCGGTGGCATTTGGTTTTGCCAACTGCAAATTGTACCGAACCGTCCCGCTCATGAGGGTATTCCCCTGGGGAACATAGACAAAGTAATCGCATGTATTTGCCGAAACAGGCCGTTCAAAAGCACCTGCGGGGCCGCTGGAGCCCGTAGAATAAACAAGCACGCGGCCTTCCCGGGGTTCCACAAGCCCAAGCATCAGGCGGAACAGCGTCGTCTTGCCGGCACCTGTCGTGCCCATGATGGCGGTCTTGCTTCCGGGCTTAAAGTCGTGAGTGTAATTCCGGACGGCATCGTGATCGGCGGTGGCGTAACGGAAGCTGACATTTTCCAGACGGACGCCCAGGCCCGATGATCCTTCGGGCACGGTTTTTGCATCATCCGAAGCATCACCCATCGCACCCTTCGAAGTGCCTTCCACGCCATTGGCCGAACCGTCGCCCTGCAGTTCCTGCAGGCGGTCGATGCTGGCGGTAGCGTGAATCAGGCGGGGTGCGTTGTTCAGAATTGAAAGAATCGGCCCCTGAATCTGCCCCACCAGCTGCAAGAAAGAGGTCATGACGCCAAAGGTGATGGTGCCGTTACGGAGCCCAAGGCCTCCCCACACAAAAGCCAACAGGTAACCCAGCCCAAAAGCACCGCCAAAGGCCAGCCGGGAAATCACAGAAAATCGGGTCTGCCGCACCACGTCGTGATGGAGGGTGCGCTGCATGGAATCCAGCCGCTCCGAGACCCAGGGGGTGCTTCCCAGACTCCGGAGCACGGCGTTGTTCTCTACGCCCTCCTGCACATGCATCTGGATACGGCTCTCCCCTTCGCGAATCTTGAGGGTCATTTTCCGCAGGCGGTAAGAGACGAACTTGCCAAACACAAGGGCCAGCGGCGTCAAAAGGACAAGAGCCCAGGCGAGCCGCGGGTCGAACCAGCGAAGCATCAAGAATGCCCCCAGAAGCTGTATCGCTGTCACCATCATCTGGGGAATTTTCGCCGTAGCCACTTCGCTTACCAGCTCCACGTCTTTAGAAAAACGGGAAGTCACGTCGCCCGAAAGGAGTTCCTTTTCACTGTAGAGCTTACGGGTAAACAGCCGCCCGAACATGGATAGCCTAAGCGCGTTGGACTGCCGGATGGTAGCCACCGACGTGAGGTAGTAATACACCTGGCGAAGCACCACGTTCCCTACCACCGTAAGCACCAGCAGACCCACCATGCGGGCCACGTCCTGGTCAGAACCGTTCTTGATGGTATCGTCGATAAAGCGTTTGCTGAGCCACACCATGGCAAGGCCGAGGGAAACCTGCAGGGTTCCCACCGCCACGCGAAGGGCCACGTTCAGGCGAACTCCGCGGATACTTTGCCATAGCCACGAGAGGTAATTCATTCCAGCACGTTCACCTTCTGCCAGTTTTCTACAATGGCCTGCACATCGGAGAGGGCCCGGTCGCGCTCCACCTCATATTCCCCGCACAGGGCGTCTGTCAGCGTTTCCACCGTAAAATCCCCCTGCTTAACGGCTGCACTCCAGAGAAACGCCGCAGTCTCGTTCAGGCACAGGAGCTTGCCGAAATCAAGAGCCCCGATGCCCTCGCCCATAATCACCTGCTCGCCGCAGACCTCCCGCAGCACAAAACCGTTCTTGATTCGCATAAAACCTTCCTCTTATAGTCCTAAAATAGCTTATTTAACAATTTCCACTTAATCAGCCCCCCAAAAAACCGCCACAGACAAACTTTTTTTTACGCACAATCCCCCCAAAATCAAGAAAAAAAGGCTGTTTTCCAATGAAAACATTTTTTCCAATCCACCTTACTAAATATTCCCTTCTAAAAATTACTTTTAGAAGGACAAAAAAAAGGAAGTCCTATGAATTTCAAAAAAATTCTCATTCCCGCGCTCTGCGCTGCCAATGCCCTGTTTGCAGCCACAGTTTACCAAAACCAAGTAGGATTCGTTACAAACGGTCTGAAACAGCTTGTCGTCATCGATGGAGCAGGTAAAGAAATTGCCCTAAAAGACTCCGAAGGAAAGGTTGTTTTCAGCAATACCGTCCCCGAAGCCCAGCCGTGGGAACCCGCCGGAACAGATGGTTCACTAGTGGATTTCAGCGAACTCAAAACTGCAGGCACCTACAAGATTTTCATAGGCGACGAAGAAGTCGGCTATCCGGTCATCATTTCCGACAATGCCCTTGAAGGGGTCACCAAGGGTTCATTGAAGTTCTTCTACTTCCAGCGCGCATCCACCGCCCTAGACGAAAAATACGCCGGAGCCTATGCCCGTGCCGCAGGACACCCCGACACCTCTGTCAAGTATCACGCCTCTACCGGTCACGATGTTTCCCTGAACGAAACATTCAAGGCCTCAAAAGGCTGGTATGATGCCGGAGACTACGGCAAGTACATAGTCAATTCCGGCATCACGACCTACACCCTTCTGCAACTTTACCAGCAAAACAAGGCCTATTTTGACACACTCAGCCTGAATATTCCCGAAAGTGGCAACAAGGTTCCCGACATCCTAGACGAAATTCGCTGGAATCTGGACTGGATGATGGCCATGCAGGACAAGGACGGTGGTGTATTTCACAAGCTCACCACAAAACAGTTTGCAGGTATGGTCATGCCCGAAAAAGCAACCGCGCAAAGATACGCCATTGGAAAGGGTGTCGAAGCAACTTGGAACTTCGCTGCTGTAACGGCCCTTGCCGCCGACATCTATTCCCCCTTTGACAAAAAATTTGCCGACTCCTGCGCGAAAGCCTCCGAAAAGGCTCGCGGGTGGGCCAACAACAACCCGACTGCAATTTATGAGCAGCCCAGCGATGTTGGAACCGGATCCTACACAAAGGCCAATGCTTGGTCCACCAGGCTCTGGACCAACGCTGAACTTTACCGCATTTCTGGCAACAAGGCATTTTCTGACTCCCTTCATAATCTCAAAATAAAACGCACCAAGGCAGAGGTGCAGAGTTGGTCAAACAACCTGATGCTCGAGGCCTTCACCATTGCCACAAATCCCAACGTGTTCGAAAAAGCCGATGTCGATACCGCCAACGCCCTGATTTTCTACCTGGCCGACGAATATGTGGCATCCCTAGAGAACAATGGTTTTGGGATTCCCATGAACAAAAGTGATTTCTATTGGGGTTCTAATAGTGTTGCTGCCAATAAGGGTATGATTCTCATTCACGCCTATATCCTCTCCAAGGACGAAAAATATCTCAACGCAGCCATCGGAATTGCAGACTACATTCTAGGTCGAAATCCCCTAGACTTGTCCTATTTAACTGGTTTTGGCGTTAACCAGGTCATGCATCCGCATCACCGTCCTAGCCAAGCTGATGCCATTGAAGCCCCAGTTCCCGGAATGGTTGCCGGTGGCCCCAACGCCAGCGCAAATGATTGTGCTAAGGAATTTGTAGATAAAGAAGCAGTCGCAAAATCATACTATGACAATTCCTGTAGCTACGCTACCAACGAAGTTGCCATCAACTGGAACGCGCCTTTCGCATTCCTAGTAGGTAGTATCCAAGCCATCCTTGCAACAGGAAAGGTTTACGACATATCTACCGCCAAGAGCAGCGCCACATACGATCTTATTGACATTCCCGCTGCTCCCGCCAAGCAAGACTCCACCGGAGACGCCACCGCCATTGGCGCCAGCAAGATTGACTTCAGCCCTATAAAGGCTGGCAGCCGCCTCATCGTCAAGGACAACAGCGTTCTCTTGGAAAGAACCTCTCCGGATGGAACCAAGAAGTACTTCAACCTGCGTGGCAAAAAACTCCGCTAGTGTAAACGTTCTCCTTAACAAACGGCTCCCTTTCGGGAGCCGTTTGTTGCAGAAGACCGCCAATTCTAAAAACCTGTGACAAAATACTCCAAAATACACAGATGAGCACCGGATTGTCAAAAAAGGACCATCCGGTTTGCTATATTTGGCCCGCTATGGTCGAAGAGGGTCTTGAATCAAGCGTGCCAAACGAACCTGCCCTGGTGCAGGTCCTCGAGGGCGTGCGCACCCTGGAGCCACACCCGAGGCTCCCGGATTTCGATTTCGAAAGCCTGAAGGACTATTCCCGCATATTGCCCGCCATGCTGCCGAACTTCCCGGACTTTTGCCCCGCCGGCAATTTCCGCAAGAGCTACGCCGACGAACTTACCTCCTGCACGGATTTTCTTTCGGGCTACGAAGATTTCAAGACCTTCACGGAACATTTCAGGGCCTACAATTTCAAGACCTTCCTGATGGAAGGGGAAAACCTGAAACTTTTCCACAAGAAGCCCTGGCACTGGAGCTTCCAGCAGGAGAAAGACGGGGCCATCATCCAGTCGGGGCTTGCGGTGGCGGGACTCATGGGAGCCCTGTGCTGCATTTCGCCGGGGAACTTTTCGTGGCACCACTACACGGTGCGTTACCTGCACCTTTCGCTCCTCACGGCATTCCACCTGGTGCGCAAGGGCGGCATTTACCCGCAGATTTTCTGGGTCCAGCGGGACACCGCCCAGATGCGCTGGCTCCCCACCACCTTCATTCCCGAAATCAAGGCGCTGGTGGACCAGCTGGAACAGAAGGCCCCCGAAAAGTTCGCCTTCACCGCCAAGGACGAAGAATACCTGGAAATTGACTCCCCCGCCCTCCACGTGCTTTCGCTGTTTATCGGGGCACTGCTCCATTTTGCCCGGACCTACAAGCGGCCGGTCAAGTCCAACCACGGGAACCTACTGAGCTTTTTCTTTGACGGAGTTTCCGGAAAGTTGGGGGCCAGCGGGCATGCCATTCCCGAAAAAATCCGGCAGTGGTTCTCGGTGTTCGGGCATTTCGACCTGCGGAGCCAGATTCTTTTCAAGGCGTGGGAGTCCGGCGACGACGTGTCCCTGGAAGTCTTTGTAGATGGTGCGCGCCTTGCCACCCTATTCCAGACAAACGATTCCAGACTCGTGCCCCTGCAGAAAATCCTCTACGGGGTGGCGGAATTTTTCAAGCCGCTAGAAGCCTACCTGGACAGCCGGGGCGAAACTCCCGTAGTCATGCAGGGGGCAAAGCTGCTCCAGTTTTTGCAGGACTGCCTCAAGAAACTCGAGATTATGGGAATCCGCACGGAGATTCCCGAAAAGCTATTGCATATCAACAAGCCCAAGGCCAAGATGCGACTCCAGGGAAGCATGAGTTTCGGGATGTTCTCTGCAGGGGACCTGCTAGACTTTGACTGGCAGGTGGCCCTGGGCGACGAGCAGATTTCGCCACAGAAATTTCTGGAACTGGCCGCACAGGCAGACGGTCTGTTAAAATACAAGTCGGAATACATCGAGATTTCGGCCCAGGACATCGAAGAAATCAAGAAGCAGGTGGAAGCCCCCAAGGAGCAGACCCAAGCCACACAGTCCAAGCTGGTGCAGGCGGCTCTTACCGGCGATTGCGACGGTGTGCCCATCACCCTGACCGAAGAGACCAAGGCCCAGATTGACGCCTGGCGGGGCGAGACGGAAATCCCGCTGCCCGAAGGCCTGAACGCCACGCTACGCCCCTACCAGAAGCGGGGCTACTCCTGGATGTACAAGAACCTGGAAATCGGCTTCGGCTGTATTCTTGCCGACGACATGGGCCTCGGCAAGACCCTCCAGGTTATCGCCTACCTGCTGAAAATCAAGGAAGAAGGAAAACTCCAGGAGCACAAGGCCCTGGTGGTGATGCCCGCGGGACTGCTGTGCAACTGGCAGGTAGAAATCAAGAAGTTCGCCCCCGCCCTCACCTTCACCGCCTACCACGGCGGAAACCGGGACCTGCAAAAGTTCAACTCCGACATTTTGCTCACCACCTACGCCACCTTCCGCAAGGATTTCGAGCTTTTGAAAGCAGCCACCTGGCATGCGGTAGTCATCGACGAGGCACAGAACATCAAGAACGCGGACAGCGACCAGAGCAAGCTTTTACGCAGCCTGCAGGCCCCCGTAAAAATCGCCATGAGCGGCACTCCCGTGGAAAACCGCCTCATGGAATTCTGGACCATCATGGACTTTGCAAACCGGGGCTTTTTCCCCAGCGCCCAGGAATTCCGTGAAAAGTACGAGACGCCCATCCAGAAGAACGGCGACAAAGTGGCGGCAGAAACCTTCAAGAAGATTACAGCCCCCTTCATGCTCCGTCGACTCAAGACGGACAAGAACATCATCAGCGACCTGCCCGACAAGATTATCCAGAACGAATACGCCGAACTTACGGCCACCCAGGCAGCCCTTTACAAGCAGACCCTGGACAAGTTCATGGCCATGCTGGAAGAGGAAAAGCAGCTGGCCGAAATTTCGCAGGATTCCCACGGACTATTCAAGCGGAAAGGGCTCATCTTGCAGATGATCCTTGCCCTCAAGCAGATCTGCAACCATCCCGCCACGTTCTTGAAGGGGTTAGACGAGAGACGAGAGGCGAGAGACGAGAGAGATGATGCTGAAAATCGTCATCCTGAGCACGCCAGTGCGAAGGATCCAGGCCAGGTTCTCACCTCCGGCAAGCTCCAGATGCTCCTGGACCTGCTCACCTCCATCCAGGAGCAGGGCGAAAAGACCCTCATCTTCACTCAGTTCGCCGAAATGGGATTTTTGCTGAAGGAATCCATCGAAAAGGAACTGGGCATTTCCGTAGATTTCTATCACGGGGGCTGCAGCCAGACCCAGCGCAAGAACATGGTGGACTCCTTCCAGCAGGACCCCGAATCCAAGGTGCTGATTCTTTCCCTGAAGGCTGGCGGCACAGGCCTGAACCTCACCGCCGCCTCCCAGGTCATCCATTACGACCTGTGGTGGAACCCCGCCATCGAGGCCCAGGCCACCGACCGGGCCTTCCGCATTGGCCAGACCCGGAACGTGCAGGTCCACCGGTTCATCACCAAGGGCACCTTCGAAGAAAAAATTAACGCCCTCCTGGAAACCAAGAAGGCGATTGCCGAAATGACGGTGAGCGCAGGAGAGACCTGGCTTGCGGACCTGAGCGACAGCGAGCTTTCTCAGGTGTTCCGGCTAGACAGCCCAGAAAACCCGGCAGGCTAAGCTACAGGCCAGACTATTCCGCAGGCAGGATAATCTCGATGTGGCGGGTGCTCACGTTCAAGAAGTGGGTGCGGAACAAATCCTTTTCGGTCTTGTCGCTGACCTTCACCTGGGTCACGGCGATAAAGTCCTTGTTCTCGCGGATATAGTCGGTAAGGCGTTCGTCACGGAGGGTGTCGATTTCGCCGGTGATGATAAAACTGTCTGTCCAGATTTTTACGAGCATACCCTAAATATAACGATTTTTTCAAATGAAAGCAAAAAAAAGTGTTTTTTTGTTGCTTTTTGCGGTTTCTAAAGGTATTTTTTCAAAAAATACTTCTAGATCCTAGCCCCTACAAGGAGACCACCATGGCAGCAAAGAAGAAACAGGCAATTTCGACAATTCCGAGCAAGATGATTTACCACAACATGGACTTTATCGACAGCGACAGTGGCCGCCCCATCAGGATTATCGCCGAATTCATGGCACCCAACCAGATTTTCCAGCAGGAAGGTGTCCAGAACACCATCGTGTTCTTCGGTTCGGCCCGCACGCTGCCCATGGCAGAAATCAAGAAGCGCATGAAGGGCTGCAAGGACAAAAAGGAACTGGCCCGCCTTAAACGTCTGGAAACCGTAGCGGAATACTACGACGCCGCCCACGAACTGGGCGCAAAGCTTGGCCGCTGGGCCAACAAGCAGCACAAGGGTTTTGCCATCATGACCGGCGGCGGCCCGGGCATCATGGAAGCGGGCAACCGTGGCGCCAACGACGTAGGAACTTCTTCCGTCGGCCTCAACATCAGGCTCCCCTTCGAGCAGCACCCCAACCCCTATATCGACGACAAACTGAACCTGCAGTTCCGCTACTTCTTTATCCGTAAGTACTGGTTCATGAAGTTGGCCAGGGCCATGGTGGTTTTCCCCGGCGGTTTTGGCACCCTGGACGAGATGTTCGAAATTCTCACCCTCATCCAGACCAAGAAATACGGCGACCGCATGCCCGTGGTCATTTTCGGCAGCAAGTACTGGAACAAGGTTCTCAACTGGAACTACCTGGCCGAAACAGGAATGATCGACAAGGAAGACATCAAGCTGTTCCATTTCTGCGACACGGTAGAAGACGCCTACAACGTGATTACCAAAGCGTTGGAAAAGACGATGGAATAACAGGTTTTAGGCTATAGGTTTTAGGTTTTAGGTATATAATCATTTGCTACGCAAATTCTTTATAGGGCGGCGAAGCCGCGATTGTAGAGCCTAACCCCTATAACCTACTACCTATTACCTATATTTAACCCATGCTGCGAAACATCCTGGCAGAGACTCTGGATCGGGTTTCCCGCAACCTGGCACTCCGGCCACATTACACCATGGAAGAATACCAAAGGTGGTTCGACCAGAACCCGGAATTCTTGCACAGCGGCGCCATGGAAAAAATCGAGCTGGTGGAACCCCTCACCCTGGAGGGCACCAACAACCTTTACCGGGCAAATTTCTGGATTGAGCATCCCGGTTACAGCGACCACTTTGGCGAGCAGGAAATCGTCGTAAAAATCTGCAAGTTCTGGGCGGCACCGGGCAAGAACAGGCTCCACCGTCTGAATATGCTCCTGAGCGCATTCCAGGACGAAATCCGCATCAACAACCTGATTCGCGCCACCAACATCGAAGGCGTGGTCCAGAGTTTTGGCGGAGGCCTCGCCGGCAGGCACCCCTACCTAAAGATGGAATTCATCAAGGGCTGCTCCCTGGACAAGATGTTCAAGACAAAGCTCTCCGACGACGAGATCCTCCACCGCATCGCCCAGATTGCCTACCTGGCCAACACCATCAGCCAGCTGCACTACTACCAGGTCATCCACAAGGACTTGAAGCCCAAGAACCTGCTCTTGTGCCAGAACCCCCTGCACAAGAACAACCACAAGATTCTGATTTGCGATTTCGGTTACGCCCAGGCGAAACTGCGAGAGACGGTGAACGAATACGGCGGCCAGCTGACGCCCTGCTACAGCGCTCCCGAGCAGGCCATCATGGGAGAGAACCTTTCGTCTTCGGTGGACTATTTCAGTTTCGGCATCATCGTCCACGAATACCTTACCGGCGAAAAACTGTTCCCACGGGCCATGGACATCTTTACCGAAGACGGCTACCGCATTACGGACCGCTACCTGGAATACCTGAAGACAGGCAGGGAAAACAAGTTCCAGGACCCAAGATTCCCGGAGCTTTCGGAATGGATCGACCGGCTCACCATTTTTGACAGTTTCGAGCGGATGCAAAGTTGCCCGAACCTTTTCGAAATCGCGCACAAATTAAGGGAGAAGGTCAACGCCCTAGGTTATCGGGACGTGAACACCGACTTCTTGTGGAACCAGCTCAGGGAATACAACAGGTAGTGTCATGGGAGACATTTTGGATAGCGTCAAGGATTTTTTGAAAGGACTCAAGGTCCACCACTATATCGTTTTTGGCTTGGTGATTGCCATCGGCATTTTCAACGCCGTCACCGCCCTTTCGCCGCAAATCAAGCAGAAACAGCGGGAATCCAACATCGAAAAAACCTTTGACCAGTGGTGGGAAGATAAAGGGGCCAAGCAGTTCGAATCCGTTGGCCTCAAGGCCGACGAAAAGACCCGTAACGAAGAATTCGAGCAGTTCCGTGAACGCTACCTGAAAGAGAACGGCGCCCTGGTGGTAGAAGACCGCGTAGAACAGATGAAAAAGGAATTCCGGGAATGGTGGGAAATCAAGGGCGGCAAGGATGAGTTCATCAAGGAGCACAACTACTATCCTAAAGAAAACGACTTTGTCCGCGAACAGAACAAGTGGATCAAGGCTTACACCGACAAGCACCTGCGCTACCGTCTGGCTTTTGTGCCTGCCGAAGAAGAATACGACCGACTTTTGACCAGCTGGATTCTTTTTCCGGGGGTATTGAGCTTCTTGCTGTTCGCAGGGTTCTTCTGCTTTGCCTACTACAGGCTTTCAGACCGGTGGGGCGTAGCGGTTGCGTCCGGCATTGCTGCAGGACTTGTCCTCGTTGGCGGAATTTTCGTGTCTCTCTTTACGGCAACGTCCTTCTTTGACCACTACGCGGTGGAGCGGTACATGGGCGCAAGTGTTGCCCTGTGCTTTATGCTGGGAGCGGTAGCGTTCCCACCTTCTAACGACAAGGTCTCAACACTCACAAAAGGTGTTGCCATCGCTGGCGTCTTCTTGGATGTCCTGGTGAACTTCGCGCTGAATGGCGGCATTTTTGGCGCCGTGGGCATGGCAAGCCTCATAACCTTTGGGCTTGGCGCCTTGGCCGGGAGCAAGATTCCCCGCAGGCTCAAGACTATCCAAGAGCACCAGGCCGACGCCCTGGCAGAACGACTCAAGAAAAAAAACGCGGCGGCAAACCCGATGGCCGCGCGGAAAGCTCGGAACAGGGCCCTCATAGACCAGGGACTGGACGAGGCCAACAAGGCCCACTTTGAATCGGCACAGCGCATTTTGAGTCAGGCGATGAACGCCCTCTTGCAGGAACATCCTGTCGACGCCCCCACCATCAAGAAACTCGCAGACCTGATGACCAGCCCCAGCGTGTTTATCGAGGTTCCCAGCGCCCAGTGGCTGGAATGGGGCGAAACGGCCAAATCCAAGACCAGCCTGGATTCTGCCCTTGTCCTTCTGGAAAAAGGACTTTCCCTGGAAACCAATGTGACCCTGGCGCGACGCGCCCTCTACAACATCGGCGAAATCCGGGTCAACAAAAACTGGGATTTGGAGCAGGGCATCGCCCGCTTGAACAAGGTTCTGGAACTGGGCGACGGCGACATTTTGGCGGTGCAGGCCCGCAAGATGCTGGACAAGGCCGAAAGCCTGAAACCCGCCAAGGAAGAGAGCGAGCCCGAACAAGAGCCCGAAACATAACCTTTCCATAGTCAACCCCACGCATCCCTCCCCGAGCCTGCCCCGGACCTGTTCCGGGGTCATCCCCGATTACCCTCCCTTGTCATCCCCGACTTGGTCGGGGATCTCCCATATTTTGTATATTTCACATTGTGAAAAGACTGGTCCACAACAGAGAAAAATGCCTGGAATGCGCAGGCTGCGTTGGCGTATGCCCCGCCATGGCGTTAGACATGTACAACCTGGACCTGCAAATCGACCACGAGAAATGCACCAAGTGCGGCACCTGCGCCAGGGCATGCCCCGTAGGGGCGCTATCGCTTGAGGAGGTGGCCGATGCTTCGTGAAGAATATGACGTTGTGGTTATCGGCGCGGGCCCCGGCGGTTCTGTTGCTGCCCGAGAACTTGCAAAGCGTGGCCGCTCCGTGCTGCTTTTAGAGAAGCGGGAAAAAATCGGCTACCCCGTGCGTTGCGGCGAAGCCAGCACAAACCTTTCAGACCTGGAAAGCTACGGCCCTATCGACGAGGACTGTATCGAGACCATCATCAACGGCATCTACATCTACGGCCCTGCAGGCGTGAACATCGAAGTTCCGAAGCCCGGCATGGGGCTCATGCTGAACCGCGAAAAATTCGACCCCCTGCTCGCCCACCTGGCCGAAAATGACGGCGTGGAACTGGTGACCCTTGCCCGAGCCGAGTCCGTAAGTGACGTAATGGGCAAGGAACCCAACGGCTACCGCACAGTCCGCGTTGTAGAAGGTCTCGGGGATGCCGCGCGCACATCTGAAGTCCGGGCCAAGATGGTCATTTCGGCAGAAGGCGTAGAGGCCCGCATCGGACGGAGTCTCGGGCTCAAGTGCCTGCAGGCCCCCACCATGACCTGCACCGGCGTGGACATTCAGGTAGAAGGCCTGCTGACCAAGCCCGACTACCTCACCTTCTGGCAGGGCCACGACTTTATCAACGACGGCTACATCTGGAGTTTCCCGAAGCAGAAATCCAACGTCACCAACTTCGGTGCGGGATTTCTGTTCGGCGGCAAGCACGAAAAGAACATCCTGGAGACCACCCAGGAATGGCTAGACAAGCTGTTCCCAGGTTCCATGGTGAACAAGGTGGTGGGAGGACTCGTACCGGTCTCCAGCACCCTCAAGAGTTACATCCTGGACCGTTTTGCCCTGGTGGGCGACGCCGCCCATCACACGAACCCCCTCACCGGAGGCGGCATCGCGGCGGCCATGCGGGCCGGACGGTATTGTGCCAATACCGTGCACCAGGGCCTGGAATGCGGGAACCTTTCAAAGGCTTTCCTCAAGAACTACGAAAACACCTGCTACCTCAAGTTCGGAAGCACCCACGATTTCGAGTTCAAGTTCCGCAAGTTCCTGCTGAACATCGACCGGGACGAGCAAATCGGGCTCTACAAGGTGTTGCAAGGTTTCGCCCTCAGCGGGTACAAGAAATCCGCCTTCCTGAAAACCCCCTTGCAATCTGCCAAATACCTCTGGAAATTCCTGAAGTTCAAGGGCTAGCAGGCTGTTTTTGACTACACACTCGCCTTTTTTGTCATTGCACTTTGTGCATGACTTGCGGCTCGGTATAGTCAAAAAATAAAGTTTTTTGACTACACACTCGCCTTTTTTGTCATTGCGAGGATGCGAAGAGTCCGTGGCAATCCAGGCCAACGGTTCTTTTTCTATATTTGCGCTCGAAAATAACGCATTCAAGGAGTTTTCCATGTTCAAGAAAATCGCTTTGGCCTCGGCTCTCGCCGCAAGTGCCGCATTCGCCACCTGGAACTACTACCCGGTTCTCGAAGCCGGCAAGGGTTCCGCCGAAGCTGGCCTCTACTACGACTGGGACCACGACTGGTCTCAAGCAGGTCTCAAAATTGGAGCTCGCTACAGCCTGATTCAGAATTTGGAACTGTCCCTGCAAGGCTGGGGTTATCAGCTCTGGAGCGAAACGGATTGTGATGGCTGCGCCAATGGCGGTGACGGTCTTCGTGACCTGACTTTGGGAGTCCGTTATGGAATTGCTCCCATGATTACCATTTTTGGCGATGTTCATTTGCCTATCGGCGGTGATGAGGTTACCAGCGATGAAATCTTCATTTACGCCGGTGCTCAGTTCAGCATGCCCATCAACGAAGTTCCCGGCATGAAGTTCGGTACCGAAGCCGGCGTTCTCTGGGGTTTTGAACACGACAACTATGAACGCGGACTTGACATCCATCTGGGTGGCGAATTGGCATACACCGTTCCCGACGTGGGCGTGACCCCCTTCGTTGGCCTGCAACTCAAATACCGCTTGACTGAAAGCACCTGGGACGACCACGGAACAGAAAGAGGACACAATGATGACGGCAACAAGCAAATCAACATCTGGCTGGGTGCAGACTACTTCGTGATTCCGAACCAGTTGGACTTGATTGCCAAACTCTTTGTCCGCAGCGGAAAGGTTGACGACGGCGACGCAACCGGCCTCTACGTCGGTGCCGAATTCTTCTTCTAGTCGTAAGTATTTTACTAATAGAATGGCGTGCCCAAAAGCACGCCTTTTTTATTTGCTAGATGACGGATCGTTGCCCGCCATGACGTAGTTCCTGGAACGGGAGCAAGTAACGGCCACAGGTCGCGTCACTTCACATCGTATTCCGGAATCGGCAGGCTCTCCCCCGCCTTCATGGCCTTGTCAAGGGCGGCAGACTTCGTAGGGTCCAGCCACCAGTAAACGGGAATCGCGTCTTCGCGATTGAAGCGGTCAAAGACTTTTTCCGGAGTGCCATAGCGGTTCCAGTAGAGAATGCGGTGGTGGTCGCATTGCCACATGAGCACGTAGGGCACGATTTCAGCCAGGCGGTTATCCAGCGCCTTCAGGATTTCGTTGCGCTTCGCGAGATCGAATTCAGTCTTCTGCAAGTTGATTAAGCTGTCGACGACTTTATCCTGTACACCGGCCAGGTTATTTGTACCCTTCTGAAGTGCGGTTGTAGAATACCAGCTGGCTTCCGGGTCACGCAGGCGGCCTGCACCCCAGTTCACCCAGTAAAGGTCAAAGTCGGCATCGTCCAGACGCTTGCGTAAGGTACTCTGGCTCATCTGTTCAATGGTCGCGACAACGCCCACTTTCTTCAGGTCTTCCTGGAACAGCGTGAGGTGGCGCAAGTCTTCTTGACTCGTGATAAAATTAATGGCGAACGGTTTGCCGTCTTTTTCCAGCACACCCTGGGCGTTCACCTTGTAGCCCGCTTCGGCAAAGAGGGCACGAGCGCTGTCCGGATTGAACTTGTAGAGCGGTGCCATAGGATTCTGGTTGCCTTCCCACAGATCAGGATAATAGCTGTTGAGCAAGAAGTACTGGTTGTACATGTACTTTTCGTTCATGGCTTCGCGATTCAAAAGCATGTTGAGGGCGCGGCGTACGCGTACGTCTTGGAATTGCGGCTTGCGCAAATTGATGGCCATGCCCTGGAAACCGATGGGCTCCTTGTTGAAAATGCGCTGCTTCACGGCCCAGCCTTTCTGCAAGGCATCAAAGTCCGTCTGTTTCATCCAAATGCTGCTGGTGTAAATGGCGTAGGCGTTAATGTCCTGCTTCTTGAAGGCCTCCAGCGCCTTCGTCTGGTCATTCATGAAACGGTAGCGGATTTTTTCGAAGTTGTACTTGCCACGGTTCCAGTTCTTCTTGAAGCCCCACCAGTCGGCACGGCGAGCGAGTTCCACATAGCGGTCTTCGCGGAAGGTCTTGATCTTGTACGGACCGGACACCACTGGGAACTCGTAGCGGATCTGGTTGAAGTCCTTCCCAGCCCAGGCGTGCTTCGGGAACGCAAGCATGCCCGCCGCTTCCCAGAAATTACCCCAGTGGGATTCCTTCGCAGTCATCTTGATGGTAAGGCTATCCACGATTTCGGGGCGGTCAAAGCGGCTGAGCCCCACCTTGAATATGGGCGTCAGGTTCTTTTCGTCCATGATGACGTCGTAGTAGAACTGCACATCTTCAGCAGTCACCGGTTTACCGTCGCTCCACTTGGCGCGGCTGTCCACATGGAAGGTGAACGTCTTGCCGTCTTCGGACACGTTCCAGCTGTCGGCGAGGATTCCCACTTCCCGGTCTTCGGTAGAGTGCAGGCTCACGAGAGGCTCGAACATCATGCCCATGAGTTCGGCGGAGAAACTGTTGTAGTCTTCCCACATGTTAAACGACTTAGGCATGGCGGAGCCCCAAAGCGTAATCGCGCCACAGGGGCGGGCATCCTTCGAGGCTATGGGGTCGAACTCGCCCGTGGCGGTAGTATCGACCGGCAACTCGGGGCAGTTTAAATCAACATTCTTGCCCGCGGACTTCGTGCCTGCGGAGCCCTGCTCATTGCAGGCCGTAAGGCCCATCGCCGACACCATCAGTGCGACAACCAAAAAAGCCACATGAGAAAAGCTAGAATAGAACTGTTTCATAGCGAATAAGATAGTTAATGATAATCAAAGTTTGGTAGAAACTACGACCTGCAAGAAATCCGCTTCCAATCCCATCCGGTGGTTTTCCCTTGAATCCTGGAACTCGATGATTTCCGTCTTAAAACCAGCCATGGAATCTATAACGCGACCGATATCGCCGCCCCAGTCATAAGTCACCAGGGAACCCTTCTCGCTAATGGGATTTCCATGGTACTGTTCTTCCATGATCGGCACAATGTGGCCATTTTCCATTTTTATCCGGGGTCTTGTTTGCAGGAACGGATAGATGGGAACAGTAAACACGTGCTTACCACCCGGTTTCAGGCAACGGAATATTTCCTTCAAAGCCTTTTCTGGTTCGTTCAGATGCTCAAAAACATCCTGAGTAATGAACAAATCAAAGGAACTATCGAGGAAAGTCATTTCCTGCAAGTTCTGGTTCGTAACCTTTCCGCCACCACCAATCACTTCACCAAGCTTTTTTTCTGGGTAAAAATAAGAGTAGGAGTAATTTGCACAATCCCGTTTCATGCGGTCAAACGTAGGTCCGCAAGGCGACGACTCATGGATACTCAAATTTTCCCAGTCGCCACAGCGGTCGGCAAGGACAGACATAATCGCCCGCTGACGCGGAATGCTCTTGCACCGGGCACACTTGTAATCATCCCGGAACCAATGACCGAAAGCAACAAACACAGTTGCCTTGCCGCAACACGGACAAAAACCAAACTTGATTTTTACGGGTCTGCGCACTACGTCTTCTTCTCCGCCTTGTCCGCTTCGGCCAGGAGCATCTCCAGCGTCACGCGGGAGGCTTCCTGCTCGGCCTTCTTCTTGTTGCCACCCTGGCCGCGACCGTAAACCTTGCCGTTCACATGGACTTCGGTGGTGAACAGTTTCTGGTGTTCGGGTCCGGATTCTTCTACCAGCACGTATTCCGGCACCGTGTGGAGCTTTCCTTGCAGGTATTCCAGCAGGGCACTCTTGTGGTTCACAAAGTCTTCGGCCACGATAATTTCCTTGGCCCGAGGGAAATGGAACTTGTTCAGAATAGCACGGACCTCTTCCAGCCCGCCATCCAGATATACCGCCCCCAGCACTGCCTCGTAGGCGTCGGCCAGAATGCTTTCCTTGCCCCGACCGCCCATCTTGGCTTCGGCCTTACCCATCTTGATGAACTCGCTCAGGCTCCACTCCTTGGAGGACTGGGCGCAAGCATGGCCAGAGACAATGGCGCTTTTCCGCTTGGAAAGCTCCCCTTCCGGGTCGTCGGGGTACATCTTGTAAAGAAACTCGGTGGTGAGCATGTTCAACACGGAATCGCCCAAAAATTCCAGGCGTTCGTTGTTGCTCTCGTAGGGCATGTCCGTGCCCGACAAGAAGGACCGGTGGACCAGAGCATGGGCCAAAAGTTCCGGGTCCTTGAACCTGTACCCGAGCTTCGCCTCAAGCCCGCCACCGGACTTCTGGCGAAACCAGAGTTTGAAAATCTTGTGTAAAAGGTTGGTTTGTTCCATAGACGGTAGTGAGTTGTGAGTCCGCTTCGCTATGAGTCATGAGTTCCTATAATCGCGGCATTGCCGCCATCTTTCACTCAAAGCCCTGCACAGCAGGGCGAGCTCAGGACTCATCACTCAAAACTAAAAAAGGGCAGCCTCATCCGGGCCACCCTGTCCAGTTTCTTTATCGAAGCAGGCCTAAATTATGCCTTCTTGGCTTCGATGAAGGCAACCACGTCGGCGACCTTCTGGAACTTCTCGGCGTCGGAGTCGAGAATTTCGACTTCGAATTCGTCTTCGAGAGCCATCACCAGTTCGACGCGGTCGAGAGAGTCGGCACCGAGGTCGTTGCTGAACTCGGATTCCATCTTCACGTCCTCGGCCTTCACTTCCAGCTTGGAAACGATAACGTCGGTGATCTTCTTAAAAATTTCTTCTTGTGTCATTGTTTACTCCATTTGGATTTGTTTAGTTAAAATTTAGAAATTATTGGCTAGGCGTTCAAGCCCCCGTCCACGCCAATTATTTGGCCTGTGATGTATTTCGCATCGTCAGATGCCAAAAAAGCCACCAATTTCGCCACATCTTCGGGCTGGCCCAGGCGTCCCAGAGGGATCTGGGCAGCATATTTTTCCCTGACTTCGGGGCTCAGCTTGGCCGTCATGTCCGTATCGATAAATCCGGGTGCCACGGCGTTCACCGTAATGCCCCTGGAGGACAGTTCCATGGCGTTGGTCCGGGTAAGGCCGATGACCCCCGCCTTGGCGGCGGCATAGTTGGACTGGCCAGCCTGGCCACGCAGGGCGTTAATGCTGGAAACGTTCACGATATGGCCCGAGCGGTTGCCCATCATGGTGCGGGCCACGGCGCGGGTGCAAAGGAACACGGAACGGAGGTTCGTGGCGATGACGGCGTCAAAATCCTCGTCCTTCATGCGCATGAGTAGGCCGTCGCGGGTGATTCCCGCATTGTTGACCAAAATATCCACCGTACCCATGTCGGCGATAATCTGCTTGAACACGGACTGCACCGTTTCGGAGTCGGCCACGTTGCAGGCGTAGCTCTTGACCTGCACCCCAAGTTCGGAAGAAAGTTTGGCGGCCAGGTCCTCCTTGACGGAGGTGGAGAGGATAGCCACGTCGGCCCCTTCCCGGGCCAGTTCGGTGGCAATAGCAAGGCCGATACCACGGGAAGCTCCCGTCACAATCGCTTTTTTACCTGTAAGTTTTCCCATGTTTGATTCCTTCGGTTTGAAAAATAAAAAGGTATTAGGTATTAGGTTTTAGGCGTTAGGGTTGATGGAAACACATTTCACACTACACATCTACTCCTAAAACCTACAACCTATAACCTGTAACCTACCCCTTCAGAGCCTGGAACGCCTCGATGGTCTCTACCGGCGTGACCTTCACGTCGCGGCTAATCTTTCTCATGAGGCCCATCAGTACCTTACCGGAGCCCACTTCCACGCCCTGGGTCACTCCCAGAGACATGGCCTTGTTCATGCAGTCGTTCCAGCGGACGGGGCTTACCAGCTGGCGCACCAGCAGGTCGGCGATTTCTGCGCCCTTGGTAACGGGTTCTGCCACCACGTTGGCAATCACCGGCTTTTCCACGTCCTTGAAGGTGGTCTTTGCGATAGCCTCGGCAAGACCCGCCTGGGCAAACTGCATCAGCGGGCTATGGAAGGCGCCCGAAACGGCCAGCGGGATTGCCTTGATGCCTGCGGCTGCGCAGTTTTCCACCAGCTTGTTCACACCGGCAACAGCACCGGACACCACAATCTGGCCCGGGCAGTTGATATTGGCCGGAACCACCACGCCAGCGTCCTTCACGGCTTCACAGAGTTCCAGAATCTTGGCTTCGTCCTGGCCCATGATGGCGGCCATGGCACCGGGATTCTTGCTGCCTGCGCTGGCCATCAGTTCACCGCGGGTCCGCACCAGACGGAGGCCTTCTTCAAAACTGAAACCGCCGGCGGCGTAGATGGCGGAATATTCACCCAGAGAGTGACCTGCCACATAGTCAAAGGCAAAGCCTTCGGACTTCAAAAGTTCCATCACCATGGCAGACACCGTAAACAGTGCCGGCTGGGTATTGTCGGTGCTCTTCAACACATCTTCCGGGCCTTCCGCCATAAGCTTCGAAAGCGAAAAACCGAGAATCTCGTCGGCCTGCATCATCAGCTTCTTGGCAGGCTCGAAAGTGGATGCGAGAGTCTGGCCCATGCCCACATACTGGGCACCTTGACCAGGGAAAAGCAAAATCGTCTTGGACATTATCACCTCTGCGGAAAGCCGCGATTTCTTGTTACGTCCCAAATTTAAAAAAGAACAAGGGCATTCCTAGGGCCATCGGGCAAAAACCCCAAAATCCCCGCAAATAAAAGTATATTGGAATGTTTTTATAAGCAGAGGGAAAAATGAGACTAGGGAGGGGCTCGCATGACGGCCCCTCCCTAAGACCCTCCCGTCGCGCACATAATTGCCTTGAACAAAGCAATGGTTTTAAGGTAGAGGCAATTAAGTGCACGCGCACCTTCGGTGCATAACAGCACATACAAAAAAAAAGAACGGAGTTTTTCAACTCCGTCCTTAAAAGCCTGTTACAGACAAATTAGCAAAGACTTTTTACTTGGCCTCGGCAGGTTCGTCCTTGATGGCGGCCAGGCGTTCGTTCACGTTCTTGGACACGCCCTTCTCGGCATACTTGGCGGCCACTTCCACAGCCTTCTCGATAGCGAGGGCGTCGGAGCGTCCGTGGGCGATAATGCCCGTGCCGTTCAGGCCCAGGAGCAAGGCGCCACCGGTCATGCGGTAGTCCCACATTTCGGCAAAGCGACGGCCCGCTTCGGTATCGATAGTCCCGAACATCTTCTGGTGCAGTTCAAAGAAACCTTCCAGCATCTTCAGAACCACGTTGCCCGTAAAGCCGGAGGTCACCACCACGTCGGCAGCACCCATAATAAGGGTCTCGCCTTCGATGTTACCGATAAAGTTCACCGGGGCGGACTTCAACAGCTGGTGTGCTTCCTGCAGCACTGCCGGACCCTTGTGTTCCTCTTCGCCCATGTTCAAGAGGCCCACCTTCGGGTTCTGGTAACCGAAGTAGGTCTCGGCGAAGGCGGAACCGGCGATGGCGAAATCCACCAGGGTAGAGGCGCGTTCATCTACGTTGGCACCGGCATCCACCAAGATGATGGGACGGTCGGCAGTAGGAATCACGCAACCGATAGGCGGACGGCTGAACTTTTCGCTGGACTTGCCCAGAAGCATGAGGCAGCTGGCCATCATGGCACCGGAGTTACCGGCGCTCACGGAGGCGTCCACCATGCCCTTTTTCTGGAGGGCGACGCAGGTCACCAGACCGGAATGGGGCTTCTTCTTGAGAACCTGGACAGGATGTTCGTCCATGGCCACCGGATCGGGGGCATCGACGACAGAAATTCCCTGACCCGCATAGCCGAGCTTTGCCAGTTTCTCCTTGACTACGGCCTCGGGGCCGCAGAGGACAACGTGGACATTGGGGTTCTTGTTCACCGCATTGACGGCGCCTTCAACAACCACATCGGGGGCAAAATCGCCACCCAGAGCATCCAGAGCTACACGAATCATGGAAACCTCCCGTTTTCGTTTAATTTAGAACAATTAGGCTTCGGCACCCTTCATGTCGACAACTTCTACACCATTGTAGAAACCGCAGACCGGGCACACGCGGTGCGGGCGCTTCACAGAACCGCAGTGGTCGCAAGTAGCCATGGCGGGCGCTTCCATCTTCCAGTGGGTGCGGCGCTTGTCACGACGGGCGGTAGAGGTCTTTCTTTTAGGTACGGCCATTTTTTAACTCCTATTTTCCATTTTGCTCTTGAGAGCTTTCAGTTTGTCCCAACGGGGGTCCATGGGCTTTTCGGCACCATCGGAACCTTCGTCGGTTTGATTGTTTGGTTCAAAGATAAAATTTTCTTCGGGATTTTTCACGGGAGCCTGGGGTTCCTGTAGGATAACAAGCTCCCGAACGCACTCGGACACCTCCACGAACTCCTGATTCTGGGGAATCCGGTAGGCATACACGTCGGCGTCTTCGTCGTCAAGTTCCTGATTTGCCACCTGGCAGCGGGTCACCTCCACCACCATCTCGGTAGAAAACGGCCTGTCGAAGGGTTCCAGGGTGCGGGAACAGACCAGGTTCTGCACGCCGGAAAGCTTACCCGTCAAAAGAAAACGGCCCCCGCTTTCGGGACTTATGAGCAGTTTCGCTTCAAGCTTACCCACCAGGTGCAGTTCGTCGAACAGTTCCGGAGCATCATCGCGGGACCAGACCGTGGAACGGTCTTCGGGTTCGGCAAGGGTCTTTACAAGTTCAATTTTCAAAGCGGGCAAAATTTAGCAAAAGGGGGCTAGAAGGTCAAGGGATATGCGCCTTTGGCGCAGTTACCAGTTGTCAGTTGTGAGTTATCAGTCGTCAGTTATAGAAGAAATAAGACTTGTTGAGAATAGAAATATAATGCTACTCATAACTCACAACTCACAACTCACAACTCATTACTAGCCTCACACCCCCGCCACCTTCTTCTGGTGAGCCTTCAGGGCTTCGAGGAACGCCGGGCGCTTGGCTTCGTCCACAAGGGCTTCTGCCACCTTGACCACCTTCCTCACGTCGGAGACATAGACCACTGGACCTAGAGCCTCTGGTGCAATCCGTGCCGCCACAAGACCGTCGGACACGGCGCTACCACCGAGAAGCAAGGGGATTCCGATTTCCTGTTTCTTGAATTCCCGGACCACATGCATCATTTCCAGGAGTCCCGAATTGAACTGTGCCGACAGGTAGACAATGTCCGGCTGTTCGCAGACCAGGGTTTCAAGAATCTTTTCACAGTTGCACCCCTGCTGCAGGTCCACCACCGGAAAGCCGTAGTTCAAAAGCAGTTCGTCCAGAATATCCCTGTCGATGTCGTGAACAAGGGAATCCATAGAGGCAAGAACGAACTTGGACCCAAAGGGAGAATTCACACGGGCGTCGGCCCCAAGGGATTCCCGCTTGGCAGCCAAATTCCGTTTCAATTCGGCAAAACGTTTTTCCAGCCGCGGCATAAAAATTTTCGCTCCGGCAGAGCCCGCCCTTTTCTTGACCGACGATTCCGCATATTCCAGCAGGGCGGCCGTAGCCTCCGGATTGCGGTTGAACAGCAAGTCTTCTATCAGGTGGCGAAGTTCCAGCGGAATTTCTTCGTAAGCCAGCACGGAGCCGTCTTCTACGATTCCAAAATCCATTCCCGCTATGGTCGCATGGTTCAGGAACACGGAATTCATGCTGTCCCGCAAGTAGGCGTCTTCCTTGAAGGCATACCCCAGCAAAGAAAGGTCACCCACCACATGGGCGTGGGGCAGATTTTCCTTCACAAAACGGCAGGCCTCAATGAATTCCTTGGCCGAATCCGGGTATTCGTCACGACCTGTACCCAACGGCAAAACCACCGGATCGAACAGGATATCTTCGGGCGCAAAATCCAGGCGACCCACCAGCAGGCGGTACATACGTTCCATCAATTCCGTGCGACGCTCATAGGTCAGGGCAGGGCCCTGTTCATCTTCTGCCCTGCAGACCACGGCAAAGCCGTGACGGCGAATCTCTTCGGCCTCAAAGAAGAAAACGTCCTCCCCCTTTTTGAGGCTGATGGACTTGACGATTCCCTTGCCTTGCACGTTTTCCATGCCCGAAAGCAAGGTATCCCACCGGATGGATTCAATCATCACCGGGCACTTGGCTATGGACGGCTTTTCCAGCAAGTCCTTCAAGAATCGGGGCATCTCGGCTTTCGGGTCCGCAAGCCCTCCGTCTAGGTCCACACGCACGACAGCTCCCGGTTTCCCAGGCGGCACAATGGAAACAAGCTTGTGTTCAGGGGCTAGTTCCAAAGGTTCAAGCCCGCCCAACAGCATGTTGTAGTCACGGGCGGGCACCTTGCGGGGGTCCCTTGCCGCATACACACGGGCAAAAGTCCGGATTGCCTCGGGCGTAGTCTCGCTACAGCCCCCCACGATATTCACCGAGACCTCATCCGGGATTATCTTGTCGGCACATACGCTCAAGCGCACGCGGGCACTATCCACATCCCGCATAAGGGTGCGTATGTCAGCGGCTTCTAGGCCACAGTTGAACCCAATACTGAAAATCGGAAAACTGGAAACGCTATGCCAAAAGGCCTTGGCCGAAAGCCCTGCAGCCATGCGACCGCCTGAACCGGCAAAATTTCCCGAAACCATAATGGGGAAAAGTTCGCCCCGCTTTTCGCATTCCTTGCTGATGGCATAGAGAGCGGCCTTGCAGTTTCGCATATCTGAAACCGATTTCACCAAAAGCACATCGGCGCCGCCGTCCAAAAGTCCACGCACCTGCTCGCCGTAGGCCATCGAGAGTTCGCCAAAGTCCGTCACAGAAGAAATAGACGCGATAGCCCCAACCACGAACTTGGGCGTCACCATCTTTCCCTGGACCCTGCGCCAGGCGTTAAATTCCTTAACGGCTTCGCAAGCCGCCTGGGCGCCCGCCTTGGCTATGTCGTAGGCCATGTGCTCTAGACGGTACTTGGTCTGGCCAAAACTGGAAGCACAAGCGGTATTTGCTTCTATCAGGTCCGCACCCGCTTCCAAAAATGCCAGGTGAATCCCTTTCACCTTGTCCGGCGCGGTAAGGCACAGCACGTTGTTGTCGCCTTTCAGTTCCACAAAGTGATCCGCAAACATCTTCCCGCGGAAATCAGCTTCGGACAGATTCAGCCGCTGGAGCACGGCATTGAAACCGCCATCCAGAACCAACACCTGGTGGTTACAGCAAGAAATCAGCTCCTGGTAGGATTTGGAAAGATTCATGGCCATAGTCTTACCACCGCTGGTTCTTACCCTTCACTTCGCCGGGCAGCAACTGGCCGGGGCTCGACCGCTGGCCGTCTCGCCCCGTAAAGTTCGGATTGAACTGCTTTATCTGAGCCTGCTTCGCTTCAGCCTGCAGCTCCTGCAGATGCTTTTCCCAATCCTGCACGGCATCGTCCAGCTCGCCACGGGCCTGGAGCATCAGGTCGCGCAACTGCAAAAGTTCCAGCATCTGGTCCCGCTTCATCATCCACAGTTCTTCTTCTTCGGGCAGGCGTTCGATGTTGAAAAGCAGGTTCAAGTATTTTTTTTCCGCTTCAGCGTAGGCCTTGTAAGTCTGCTCGTAAACCATGTAGCGGTCATCTACCATGGTCTGCTGGGGCGAGGGGTGGTTCGCGCAACCCGAAAGCATGGCCAACATCAATAGCGGAAGCAACGCAAAGAGCGACTTCGCAAAGCCCTTCACGGCTTCCCCACCTTTCAATCCACACCCCATAGAAACCATTACTCGGCGCTCTCCTCGGCCCTTTTCAGGTTGAACAGGCGTTCATTGGTAATGTGGCTTTCAAAGACCACCGTATCCTTGGTGACGGGGTGCACCATGGTATGCTTCCCTACTTTCACTTCACGCTCCTGACATGGAATTCCCGTCTCGGGCTCCATCATCACCTCGAAGGCTGTGCTGTATTCCGCCTTGAGTCCGGAATTGTAAGCCTGGTACTTTTCAGGAATGATGTTGCTGTTCACGTGTTGCTCCCAGATGTAATAGGGGAAACTCTCCGTTTCCGTCAGGTACACCACGTAGTCCAGGCAACGGCGGTGATCCCGGTTTTCAAAGCCCTTCACCACCACGGAATCAATCTTGATCAGCGCAAAATTCAGACGGCCCTGTTCTTCCAGCAGCTTGGTAATGTTTCCCTTGGTGGGCACTTCCCCTTTAAGCAGGTGGGTCATTTCCCAGCGGTGCTTTTCCAGGCGTTTCAGGTGGGGCTTGTATTCCGGATTCAAAAGCTGCTTGCGCCAGCGTTCCGGCATGGGAATGTGGGCCAAGAGAGAATCGTAGCCGTCGTCAATTCCTTCCAAAGAAATCACCGCACGGTCCACGGCGGTAAGGTCCACTTCCTTGATGCGGAAGGCCAGTTCCGTAGGCATAAAGTTCTTCAGGTAGCCACGGGACTTGTCCATCACATACTTACGTTTCACCTTCAAGGTGTCCCCACTGGAGGAATAGTTCAAGTCGTCGTAGGCGGCGGTGATGGTCCCCATCTGCTCCGTACCTTCCATGTCCATCGTAGCGTAATAACTTTCGGCATAAAGTTCCAAATCTACGGGAGCAGGCAGTTTATAGCCCACCGTCACCGTAGATTCGTTACAACCCGACAAAAGCACAAGGCCAAAAGCCGCAAGGGCCACGCCGCAAATATCAAGACATCTACTCAATCGCATTCCTAACAAACCTGTCGCAAAAATCGGTTACTTGTTCTTCGTAATGTTCAGTTCCTTAGAGGCAAGGACTCGGCCCTCGGTGCTAAATTCCACCACCACGGTACCGGGGTGTTTCTGGCGGGCCAATTCACGGACAGTCATGAGGCCGCCGCTCTTGGACTTTCCCTGCAGGGTGTAGGAACCCAGCTTCTCGTTCACGGGGACTTCTCGGTCCCAAATCTTCTTGCCCTTGGCGGCCAAGGTTCCTTCGTAAAAGGCGATGGTCAACTTGGTAAAGTCGAAATTCTTGCCGTAGCGGAACTGCACAATCAGCGGATCGTTCAGGGCGAACTCACTAGCGGTATCGGCCACCACCTGGGTGCCCGGATTCCATTCCCTGCCGCAAACTACGGAAGGCTCTTCCACGGAACAAGCCGAAAACAAAAGGCCAAAAGCCAGCAACAACAAAAACAATGATTTTTTCATAATCACCTCTTCTTAACCTTCACAATCTAGCAAATTACAGCGCCCGACGACCAACGCCCAGCACCCAACGTTCACAGACAATCGCCCTTTTCTAGCGGGCAAGCACGAACATCATTTCCAGATGGGGCGTCTGGGGATAAAAAGCGAAACCTTCTGCACGCTTCAGGGCAAACCCCGCAGTGCTAAACTTCGCAAAATCCCTGGCCAGGGTCACCGGGTCGCAGGACACGTAAATCAGCCGGTTAACGGAGCTCTTCACGATGGCCGTAAGTGCCTCCGGTGGAAGCCCTGTCCTGGGCGGGTCCACTATCAGGGTAGCTGGCTTATCCACCACGTTTTTCGCGAGCCATTCCTCCGCCGGCGCAGAGACGTTTTCTACTTGCGTAAAGGGGGAAGTCTCCCCCTCGCTCCAGCGGCTGTCCTCCTTCACCACCTTCTTGTCATCCCCGCGACCTGTGGTGAGCGTAGCCGAACCAAGGCGGGGATCCCCCTGTTGTCCCTGCTTCGAAAGCGAGCTCTCCGCCGCTTCCGCTACCCTCTCTGCGGGGGACACCCCCGCAACGCCCCCGTTTCCGCATAAATTAACCTTCGCGTACTTAAGGCACAGCGGCTCCCGTTCCACCGTAGTGACCCGCCGGAACTTGTCCTGCAATATGGCGGCAAAGAACCCGACACCGCTGAAAAGGTCTATCAGCCACTGGTCCGATGCCGCTCCCGAGGCGATACCTTCGTCCACCGCCTCCCGCACGGACTCTACCAGACGGGGCAACAGCGAAAGATTGCTCTGGAAAAACACGGAAGCGTCGCTGACTATTTCTTTGCCGCCCATCTTGACGGTGCTGACGGAACACTCCTGCCTGCGGGATTCGGGCATACCACGGTAGTAGTAGGCCACGCGGCCCGTACCGTCGTCGAACAGGTTCAGCTCCAAATCTTTCGGGATGCGTTTCAGGCCCCTGAAAATTTCTACGGCCTTGGCATTTTTCAAAAACTCGTTCAGCCCGGGAGTGAGCACCGAACAATTCTCTATGGCCACCACCCCGTTGCTCTCTTGCTTGCGGAATCCGAAACGGCAACGGCCATCCCGCTCTCCCAGGTAAACCACCCGGGCCCGGTTCCTGTAGCCCCAAGGTTCGGCCTGATAAATCTTGAAATCGGCAGGGAGTTCCTGATGGGCAATCCGCTTGAAGTTTTCCCGCTCTACACGTTCCAGGTATGGAACCTGTTTCGCGGAGTCCAGATGCTGCAAGCTACAGCCACCGCATTTCCCATATAATGGACAGCGGGGCTGCACGCGGTCGGCGCTCTTTTCCAGTACCTCCACCACCCGACCCCGCGCAAAGTCCTTCTTGCCCGCGGTCAGTTCCACCCGGCAGCGCTCACCGGGGAGGCCGCCCCGCACAAAGCACACGCGACCGTCGTTCAGGCGGGCGAGCCCCTCGCCCCCCTGCACCAGTTTTTCTATGGAAAGTTCACAAATCACGGAGAAAATATAGCATCCGTGCACCCTGCTCTACCTTTTGCAAAAAAATAAACCTATATTACTGCATTATGAAGAAAATAATCCTACTCCCCATTTTGGCCACAATGGCCCTCTCCCTCACGGCCTGCGGCGGGCATTTTGCCAAGGCCCAGACCACCGAACAGCAAAACCAGCCCCTGGACTGCACAGGCCTCCACATGAAGCACGCCCAGTGGCACTTCACCGATGCCAACGGCCTTGCCCTGGATGTAACCGGCGCCTGCCACAAGGGCATGAAACACGGGAACTTCGAGTTCCTCGTCGACGGCAAGAAAGTCGCCGTCACCAAGTTCATCAAGGACAAGGAAGAAAAGACCTCCTGCTCCGCCACCGCAGAAAAGACCAGGGATCCCCTGGAAAAGTGCCTCGCCAAGGTGGGCAAGTAATTATCAAATTACCCTCAAAGAGCCGCGGCAACGCGGCTTTTTTTATATTGTAAATGAAACAGACGTGGAGAAACCATGGGATACGATTACACCTGTCACGGCAAAAAAATCGCCATTCGCGTTTTGCTCGCAACGTTCCTTTGCGCCGGAGTTGCTGTACTTTTGGCCTGCAGCGACGACAGTTCCTCCAGTGCAGGCGATGAGCCTGCCGTATCCACGAAGACAAGCGCCCTAGAAGTGGACGAAGAACACAACATAATTACCTGGACTACCGAAAATTCCAAAGACATGTGCCTCCTTGAAAACGGCTCGTTCACATGGAAAACAGTAAACCTGGGAACCTCTAAGGAATCCGCCCGATACGAATTCCGGGGCGACAGCCTGGTACTTTACTCCCTGGTTTACAACAATGGCGAACAAGAACGATTCGGTCACATGTACCTGGGCGGTACAGCTGGCAATATCTACGGCACTTGGAGGGCCCTTTTCTGCGACTTCGACCCGGTAGAAAAAAACACCTTCTGCGCAACTGGCGACGTCTTTACCACAAAAACCATTACCTTTTCCAAGGGAGAAATGATCACCGAAACTCAATATGACTTTGAAAGGTACAGCGCCCAGAAAAGTGGGAACCTGGTACTTTCTGAATTGACGGCAGACATTCTCCGGGCTTTGAAAGGAACATTTGAGCTCTACATTCCAGGAGCATTCGTCGATGACTCCGCAAGAGTCCTGAGCCTTATTCAGGAATACAAGATTACCACAGTTTCGCAAACCAAGACATCCATCAACTTCAAGATGGATGGCAAGGAATACGCCCTCAAGTACAACGAGGCCGAAGAGACCTTGGCCAAGGATGGCAGCGAAAAGGTGAACCGCACCGTAAAGCTGGAACTATCTTCGGAAAAAACCACCTGCAACCTGGACTTTGAACGGACCTTTATGGAAAAGTCCCTGTGCAAAAGCGAAAACAAGGACTACCTTGACATAAACAAGGAAATTATTGACGGACAGGGAAACACCCTGGAATTCGCCGTTGCCTACCTGGCCAACAACCAGGAGGAATTCGAGAAGTGCGTCAAGTCCGTTAGCCCGGCTTCAAGCAGCAATGGACAAGGCTACGACGGCGAACTAAACTAGCGACCCTAGCGTCTAATGGTCGGGACGGCGGCAAGGAGCGTCTTGGTGTAATCGTGCTGGGGGGCGGTCAGAACGGTTTTCGCCTCGCCCCGCTCTACAATTTTTCCGAAGTACATGACCAACACCAAATCGCTCAGGGCACGCACCACCTGCATGTCGTGACTAATAAACACGATGGACAGGTCCAGCTCCTTGCGCAGGTCGTCCAGCAGGTGCAGAATCTGGGCCTGGACCGAAACATCCAGGGCGCTGGTCACCTCGTCGCAAAGCAAAATCTTCGGCCGGACCATCAGGCTCCGGGCAATGCAGAGGCGCTGCCGCTGCCCCCCCGAGAATTCGTGGGGGAACTTTTGGAGAGACTGTGCAGGTAAGGAGACCCGCTCCAAAAGTTCCTTTGCCCGTGCCTCCGCCTCAACCTGCTTTACACCACGGGCAAGCAGCGGCACCGTCAGAATTTCAGAGACCGTCTGTCTCGGGTTCAAGCTGCTGTAGGGATCCTGGAATATCATCTGCACCAGGTCCGAAACCCGCCTGCCCGAAGTTTCCAGCCGCCCTTTCGCCACATTTTCTCCAAACAGCCTGAGCCGCCCCTCCGCCACAGGGACAAGCCCTACCAGGGATTTTACCAGGGTGGTCTTGCCGCAGCCGGACTCTCCCACCACCGAAAGAATCTTCCCTTGGGGCAGATCAAAAGAAACCCCGTCCACCGCCGTAAAATAATCCTGGACCTTTCCCAGGACTCCTCCACGACGCGGAAACCGGACCGACAGGTCCTGAACTTCCAATACGGGTATTTCCATATTTTCGGACAAACGAAATTACCCCTGTTCCTTGCCCGATTCATCTTCTAGGCTGTTCAGGGCTTCTTGGACATTCTGTTCCGTCTTCAAGAGAATCTGCCGGCACTTTTTCAGCAATTCCGTAGCTTCCTTGACCTGGTCCGAAAGCTCGTCAATTCCCATTTCCGAGTTGTCGATACGCGTCAGGATGCTTTCCAGACGGTCCATGGAGTTCTTGTATTCCAAATTTTCGGTACTCATACCCGAGAATATAGTTACATTTAACAGACATGGATTTCAACATGTGGCATAGGCATCCTGTTTTGGCACGGGTCCGTCTCCTCCCTGTGGCGGCGGCGTTCCTGCTTGCGGCCTGCTTAGACATTCCGGACACTCCCGAGCCCAAAAACACGGCATCACACGTGACCGTCTATGCCGTTCAAAAAGACAACGCGGATTCCACCAGTCTGAAAATCCATCCCGAAGATCCCGCCACCCTCAAGGCCGTGGTTCACCCCAAAGGGCTAGAGTCCGAGCTAAACTTCAGCTGGTATAGAGATTCCCTGCTGGGGAGTGGTTCCACCTTCAAGATTCCCGCCTACCCAGAAGAAGACGAAATCCCCAACAGACTTGTGGTAAAGGATGGCGAAGGAAATTCCGTCTCGTCGGATTTTGAAATTACCGTCAATAGCCCGCCCACATTTACCGAAGATTTCTTCCCTGCTCAGGGTGACACCCTGTATGGTACCGCACGCACATCCTTTACCTTCAGCTGGAAAGCCTACGACAACGAAGACGCCTCCCTGGATTACATTCTAGAACTGGATACGACCCACTACTACGTAGGAGCCTTGGAAAAAATCCAACAGTCCGGACTCCTATCAGGGACACACCTTTTCTTGGTCATCGTGAGAGATTCGGAAGGGGATACCGACACCCTTCCCCCGGTCAAGTTCTACGTAGTTGACACTCTGGAGGCGAAAAAATGAAGTTTCTCGCCTCCATCTTCGCTCCCTTCGCAGCCCTCGTATTTTTAGCCGCCTGTTCTGACAGCGACCAGTACCTCTACAATGAAGAAGACTCCGTCGCCCTCCAGATTCATGCCGAAATGACCCGCACCTACGAAATAGAGTCTGCCGAGTCTTTGGACGACCAATATCCGTGTATTGACAACTGCACTCCCCAGCCTAAGCCATCTCGGGTCCGGGCCGACACCGTCACGTTCAAAGACACCCTCATCTTTATCGGTGAGATTACGCCAAACAGGCAAGCCCATTACCGCGAATACTACTGGACCTTGGATGGCGAGGATTTTTCTAATGACATGAACTTCCGCAAGCCTGTAACCAAGCCGGGATACCACGAAATCTGTTTCGTGGTGACTGACCACTACGGCGACACCCTGCGAGACACTCTACGGCTCTGGGTTTCAAACCCGCCTGTCTTAGAGACCCAAGGGTTCATTCCCGCCATAGGGAGCCAGGGACTTTCGCCAAAGGAGGGCATCACCTTCGCCTGGCACGGCTACGACCCCGATTCCATCTCAAAAGTGTATTACAAGTTCGAGATCCAGGAACCTCGGGGTATCCGCTATACCGACGACCGACATCCAAAACTCTACACGGTTGGTCATTCTATCCTGGACACCCTTATCGAAACACCCTACTTTACCTACTGGGACAATCCTAACTTCTACCACCGACTAGAAAACTTGAAATTCTATACCTGGAAAGTCCGCGCGGTCAACGAGTTCGGTCTGGAATCAGACTCACTTATCCAGGGGGAATTCTTCACCAAAGGAAACCGAAATGAAGGCGGAGTCCAAGCGTTCATCCGTTTCTCCAACGAATCCCTTTACGACAGGTACAGCCGTAATGGAAATATCCATCTTGATATTCTGGATTCATTGTCAAATCTGGTCGTTGAGCACGAGATTGGTCTAGACACGAATCAATTCGTCGTTTCGCCGCTGAAACCCGGCAAGTACAGAATTATCGCTAGCTTGTCGAAGCTTACGGATTTTAACCCCGACACCGCCGATGTAGTGGTTCTACCTGGGGAAATCGCTATTGCAGACACGCTACGACTGTCAGACACCATTCCTCCATCCAGCAAATACCTCACCCCCAAAGGTCTCCTACAAGACCTCGACACCCTGGATTTTTTGGACACCCTCCGATTCTATTTTGAGGAACACGGTGGTGGCGTCTACCAAAATTTTTTCTGGAACGGGCAAGAACTGCGGGGCTCCTCTTTCTTCCGTGAAATTTCCTACAATGAGGACCGGACTGCAGACACAGTCTTCTTAGTGCTACCCAAGACATACAAGAGCTGGACCTACCAGTTACTGTCCATCAGCGCCTATGACTACAGTGGCAACCTAAATTCCAAGACCTACGTCATCAGGCCAAGCCTTGAAAGACCTGAACCGGAGTCCAGTTCTTCCAGCGCAGAGAATTCCAGCAGTGCGGGAGGCAAAGATGACTAGGCTATTTTTTGGCGCTGCTCTCGTCTGCCTTTTCCTGTTTCTTGCAGGTTGTCGCGAAGACGCCGTAATTTCAAGAACAGACATCCAGTTCTTGCAGCAGGGAATTCTGGTCACCCACTGGAGCGATGAAGACCATTACTCTAAATACACCGAACAATTGGACACCCTCTACATCAATCAGGGCGAACAAGTCCTTTTCACCGCTGGTTACGCGATAAACGGCAACACCATTTCCTCGGACAGTGCCATGAATCTTTACAGCTCCCACTATTGGGAACTGGAAGGCGAAAGCATCAATTCTACAACCATTGAAAGTCGTTTTGATTCCGTCGGTTACCGCATTGCCGTCTTGAATACTATTGACTTTTCCGGAGACACTCTAACAGACACCATCCACATTTTCGTGGGCACGCCTCTGAGCATTACTCTTGTGACGCCACCCCTGAGCGCAAGTATTGAGCCCCTATCCGACGACTATGTCGAACTTAATTGGGATATTTCGGGTATTGACCCCTGGGAAAAGTCCAACTGTACCGTCTACGCCGTTGTCGCCGAAGGAGTTGCCCTCTCCAGGAACACCCACTGGTTAGACATTCTAGACTCCGTCAATACCCTATCCATCGGGGACTGCAAAAGCGGGATGCGCCTCAAGGGCCCCCTGATTTCAGAAAAATGGCTTCAAATGAACGGGCTCGACCTCAAGGACACATCCCTTATGGTCTATTGGGGCGTCAAGGCAACAGCATTCACCGACAACGGTTTTGAGGAACAGGCCAGGGATGCGTCGTCTTTCAGCACAAAGTTTACAGAGCGAAAGAACTCGGTTATCCAGGTCAAGCCCATCTACGAAGGGCTTACCCCCAGCTCCAAAGTTTCTACAAAAATCGTTCTCATCAACGCTTTGGGCGACACCCTAAAAACAGTAAGCTACGAAAAGCCCAACGAGGCCTTAAACATCAACGTCCAACCTCAAAGTGGACTACGCATTTACGCCTACGAAACAAAACTGACGGACTACGAAGCTAAGCCCATCACAATTGACGTGCCCGAACGCACCATGGTCAGGCTTGCCGACAGCATTGTCTTTACAGACAAAATCCCACCTAGGGCAGCTCCGATAAAGTCCGCTATTGCCCTCACCGATAGCGTCAGGTTCTACTTCATGGATAGCGGATCAGGAATCAACCCCACCCAAAAGAAATTCGCCATCGCCGATTTCGACACCGTCACCGTGACTTACGAATCCAACATTCTTTCTTTCGCAAATCCCTGCCGCAAAGATTGCCAAATCAGGATCCCTGTCCCCGACAATGCCCGAAATCGTAATTCCGAACTATTCTGGAGAATGGTGCCGGACAAGGACTCCCTCCGAATCACAGGTCCCTTTGTTCAAACGGAGGATCAATAATGGTTTTCAAAATAATCATTCCCGTCCTCCTACTTTTAGGTCTTTGTTTCGCCGATGGAAACGCCCCACGGGAGCGGTATCTGCATGTATTCACCAATCCCTCCGGCGCAGATCTTTATGTCGGAGACGCCCATCCCAATTTTTCAAAGAATCCCGATTACCGTATACCTGCATTTGTCCCCGTCCCCCTGGATAAGGATCAGATTCTTATCACCCTGTTCCGTCCAGATTTTAGGGACACCTGCATCAACGTGACCCTTTCTCAAAAAGACACATCCTTCCTGATCGTGGCTCTCGCCCCTGCCTTTGACGAGACATTCCTGCAAGAGCAACAAGCGGACTTGAACCACCGAAGCAGACGAAACCTGGGACACCGTCTAATGATTGCCTCCATCGTCCCGCTAGCTGCAAGTGCCATTGCCGCAGGGGTCACCGCTTACGAAATCAACAAGGCCAATGACTGCAAACGAAATATCGAAAACACCGTCATTACATCTGGGGACAATTACCAACAAGACAAAAAGGATTTCAAGGAGTACCGGGACAATGCCAAAGCGGCAAAAAAAACGGCTCTTGTTTCACTCGTTGCAGGCGGCGTTATCCTTTCGGTCGGACTCTTTCTATCTTTCTAGGTAAATCATGAAATCCACGTGCATCGCATTAATTCTTCTGCTCACCCAAGTTCTGCTTGCCGCAGAGCCGCAAGGGCCTTCTGTCAGCGTGGAACTTTTATCTGGCACCAAACAGAAAGCACAATTCCTCGGCATTCAAAATGACACCGTCCAGCTGGGCGGTTACATCAACAATAAGTTCACCGTTGTCCGCATCGCCAAAGACAAATTTAAGTCTATCGTAGATTCTTCGGGTAAAGATTTACTTCTGGCAAGTCCCACAGATTCCGTACAGGCCGCATCTCCGGACAGCGCAGTCAACGTAAATGATTCTGCACAGGTTGCCACAAACGACACCCTCCAAGACGACTCTCCTTCCGCAACGAAGCCCCTTGAACTATCTTCTCCCACCGTTCTAGTCAGTTTTGAAGACGAAATCGGCGATTCCACTTTGGCGATGCAAATCAACACCCTCGCCGCCAGATTTTTGTTGGAAAGCGGAGAAAAAATTCACATTCTAAGGAAAAAGGACATTCCCGACTGTAGCGACAACATCTGTCTGCAAGACTCCCTTTCTGCTAAGGGCGCCACTACCATCTACTTTGGAAAGATTTCCCCTGTACAAAAGAAAGATTCCCTGAAGCTTCAGCTTATGCGGGTGGTATTCGAGGAAGAACTGCCCACTATCTACAAGAGTGAACTTAGAATTTCCCGTTCCAAGGCCGTCACCGACGCTCTCTCCAAAGACAATCTGAAAATCTTTCTTTTGGAAGCCCTAGGCAAAGATGCATCGAACCTAAAAGAAAAAAAAGGCTACATCTATATCGATACTGACCCCGAAGGGGCCACCCTTTCTAGAGCCGAAGACAACGCCCTTTGCAGGTCACCCTGCACAATTCCGGTCACGGACACTGCGGCCGTTACCATTCATGCCTTTTGGAATGTGGACCAGCATTTGTGGGGCGGGTCCACCACAATCCACCCTATCATGGGCGATACGGTCTGGAGATCAATAAAACTGAAACGGGTCAACCCCGAACTTAGGATAATCACCAACCCGGCAGGTGCAGAGATCTTCTCCAGCAGAGGGGAAATCACCAAGCGCAGCAAGACTATCGGCACCACTCCCGCCCGCTACCCCATCATGGAGCCGGGACTTGTCCAGTTTAAACTCCGCAAGTTCGGATTCAAGGACTCTTTGGTTGCGGTCTATGTTCCGCCCATTTCTGATGTGACCGTTAATGTAGATTTGGCGCAAGAAACCGATTTCAAAAAAATCCAGTTGCAACAGGAATGGGAAAAAGCCCGTAAAAAAATCCGTCTAGGACACACCATGATGGGAGTCTCCATCGCCCCCATAATCGTCGGGGCCCTGTTTACCTACCTAGGCCAGCTAGATTACGAAGACGCCGAAGATATCAAGGAAGAGCTAAACGGTTCCGCCACCGCGGGTGGGGAGTTCTATCAGAAAAAGGTGAAAGAGAACAAGGACCTGGTAAGTGACGGTGACCAGAAAACAATCATAGGACTTACACTCATCGGGGCAGGCATCTTGGTGCTCGGTGTAGGGTTCTTCATTTCTTTCTAGAAACAATTCATCAAAACACCCCGGAAAAAAGACACCTAGCCCCCTTTTCATGCGCAAAATCACACAAAAAAACTAGATTTGTGCATGATGCGTAAAGTATTACTTATTTCCCTGCTTTTTGCCGTAGCCGCCATGGCTGCCGATTTTGAGCGTTCCAACTGGAGAATGCAGCTCTATGTTCAAGGCGAATTTGCCTATTTACAGTTCAAGGATAGCGACCCGGAACTACTGTTAGACAAGATTGACGAGAAGGTAATGACCTTCCCCATCAATGCGGGCTTCCTCTGGAGCCCACTGATCACTCCTTTCTATAAGGCCGACATTCCTTTCACCTTCTGGTTGGGCGTCGAAGTCAACTCCATCCAGTTTGGCGAAATTGCGAAGAACCCCAAGTTCTACTTCGAAAGCGACAACTGCGACAAGGAAAAAGGCTGCGGGGACGCCAACAAGGGCGAGTCACTCTCCTTCCGTTCTTACGCACCCTCATTCTTGGCCGGTTTCTCCTTCAACCTCATCGGTGACCTGGACATCAGGCTGTTGGGCGGCTACGGATTCCAATTTTTCTCTTTCTACGACGAACGTTTTTCCCATACCGACCAAAAAACCAGTGTCATTCCGACCGCTTTTGTTTCGGGAGCACTGGAATACAAGATTGGTGAACTCTTCAAGGATATTGATTTCAAGATTGGCGTAAACGTCCGCAAAGAGTTTTTGCCCTACGAAGACGTCAAGGCCACCGGAAAAGCCCCCAAGGCCAACGAAGACGCCAGCATCCCCGCAGGCTACTCCGGTATCGAATTCGACAAGATTTCCTACAAGTTGCCCGTACGCGTGGGTCTAGAACTTTCTCTTGACTTTGGCCGTGAAAGCCGCCGCGACCGCCGTATGAGGTACGTGCTCCACGACCGCGACGACGTGCTCCGCAAGAACAGCGAAGTCAAGGACACCCTGTCCGACTGGGACTGCATGGCCATCGAGCGCGACTACCGGTTCTTCTTGGACGAAGACGGCAACCTGCCCGACATGAGCGAAGCCTTCACCAAGACCCAGTTCTCCGACGTATTGGAAAGCTTCCTCGCCTTCTGCCACCCCGAAGACCTGGCCACCAAAGAAAAGCTGTACGCCACCCTGGATACCGGAAAGGTCCAGTTGAAGGAATACCAGACCAAGCAAGAAGATTCTCGTTTCGAGCAGGTCATGGCATCAAACGACCCCGAAATGCTGGCCATGTACTTGGAATACTATCCGGACTCCCCCCACAGGCCCGAGGTGGAAGCCAAACTGCAAGTGCTGGGTGAATACCACAAGTTCCGTGAAATTCAGGCCCAGAACACCTTCAAGGCCTACCTCACCTACCTGAACGACAATCCCAATGGGGCTTTCCGCGACGAAGCCGAAGCCGGAATCTTCGAACTGGTCAAGGGAAGCGGACGCCTGAAGGATTACGAGATTTACCTGAAGCGATTCCCCGAAGGTAAGTTCGTAGAAGAGGCCAAGGCGGCCCTCAAGGGAGCTGATGCCTCCGCCCCCTCCATGATAGAGGCTCAGACAGGCGAATCGGAAGCCGAAGCAGAACCGGCGCCCAGCAAGAAAAACCACAAAAAGTCCCAGAAGAAATCCAAGGGCAAAAAGAAGAAGTAAGCATTGAGGTGCGGCGGTTGTCGCACCTTTATTTTTCATTTGACATCCTATGAACTTTAAAACACTTGCATTTCTGCTAGCCGTATTGTGCTCGTTTACCTTCGCCCAACCAGGGGCTGAAGTCGCCATACAAGATTCATCCTCATTGCAAGGCGCAGCCTCTACGGGAATTTACACCCAAATTATCGACTGGTACAACGCCAATCTAAACTACGGCACCATCACCCTTCTCATGGCCGTAGAAAGTTCTTTCATTCCATTCCCGTCGGAGCTGGTGGTGCCGCCGGCGGCCTACAAGGCCTTACAGCCAGGTTCTGATTTGAGCATCGTGCTGATAGTCCTGTTCGCCAGCATGGGAGCCCTTATCGGGGCCTTCATCAACTATTTCTTGGCCAAGTTCCTGGGGCGCCCCATTGTGTACAAATTTGCCGATTCCAGGCTAGGGCACTTCTTGCTGATTGACACGCAAAAGGTCGAAAAGGCCGAAAACTACTTCCGTGACCACGGAGCTATCTCCACATTTGTGGGCAGGCTCATCACCGTCATACGGCAGCTGATTTCTATACCGGCAGGGTTATCAAACATGAAACTCTTGCCCTTCACTCTCTACACCTTCTTGGGAGCCACCATCTGGAACTGCGTCCTGGCAGTTCTTGGCTACCTGGCACACGGTCAAAAAGACATCATCGAAAAGTACAACTCCGAACTGGCAATCGCTTTGCTTGCCTTCGGAGCGCTATTTATAGGTTATATGGTGTGGAGCGCGGTCAAGCCGCGTAAAAAGGTCTAGTCCTTCACGCAACGCACCGAGAACGCATTGTCCGTAGAATACTTGTTCTCGTGGATGCTTTCGTCACCAAATTCTAGCATACGGGCATAGGCCTTCTTGGTCTTTTTGCCCTTTTCCTTAGAAGAACTCCAGAACAGGGCCCGTTCTTTAAGCTTGTCAGAACGGCCTTCCTTAGAAACGTAACCAGCCGGCAGCACAGAAAATCCCAGTTCATCCGTGCCGTTATTTATGACTTCGTATTCGTCTAGATAAATAGCTTCACCCGTGTGCTGGTCGTAAATTTTCTTCTTTTTCTTTTTGACTTTCCAATCGTCCTTTGACCTTAACGTGTTTCCAGGCTTTGATTTGGAATTATCAGACACATAAGACACCAGGTCACGCCATTCCGAACGGGACGGGAGGTGCCAACCGACGGGGCAAGCCTTTTCGGCTTTTTTCCAGGTATAAAGGCGGCCGTATTTTTTGCAATTCTCAGTCTTTCGGTCGTAGCACCAAGAATCATCCATGTGCAGGTTGAGGTTTTCGGCCATCCAAGTCTGGTTACCCAATTTTACAGTCTTGTAAGTTTTCCCATCACGATTGTCCTTAAAGGATCCTTTGGCGGGGGCTGCCAAGGAAACGGAGACAAAACCCATCAAACAAAAGCAAGCTATCCACTTATTCATACACCAAAACCCTTTTTGTACATTCGCTAGCCATAAAATACATAATGTGTTCAACCATTTGCGGGAAAAAACTTGCAACAAAGCTAAAAGTCGCAATTCTTGACGCAGCGATTGGCCTGAAATTCAGCTTCGAGAACTTTAACGCCCCTGTTATAACGGCGATAACTCCCATGGCGAAGCCCCCTTTCGAAGGTCATTTCCTCTTTCAGAGCCCCCAAATCGTCATAAAGCTGAGCCACCCCATGAATTTGGCCCCGTGAATAGGGAATTTTCCTGCGCAGGGTTCCCCGTTCATCCCACTCCTCGCTCACACCTTCGAGAATGCCGTTCTTGTATATTTCTCTATTTTTTTTTATTCCATTATCGTGGTAGTTAATGCTAATCCCGTTTTCTACGCCGGCCTCGTATGTGATTTCTTGCCATGGCTTGCCGTTCTCGTAAAAACTGGAAAACGTTCCTTCCAAAAGACCATTGCGGTAAAACGCCTTGATTGCAAGTTTACCATCCGGGTGATACGACACGGACCAGCCATCCTTAATATCTGTTCCTTTTTGAACGGTATAAACCCGAGCAACATTACCCGTCGGATAAAGAGTCCTAACCGTGTCCAGCGGTATTTCTCCTGCCACCGCCCACACTACCGCAAGCATTACAGAAAAACAGATGGAAAATGGCCGATTCATTGGACAGAAATGTAGCTATATCTATACCGATTTTGTATTTTGTGGGAGCCGATGCGCATTACATTTTTAAACCCGCCGTTCCACCCGATGTTCAGTCGTGAGTCCCGCAGTCCCTGCGTGACCAAGTCCAGCACTCTTTACTGGCCCATGTTCTTAAGCTACGCTGCAGGGTCGACGGAAGCAGACGGCAATGAGATTCAGTTAATCGACAGTCCCGCCATGGAACTTGACCTGCCGAAGACGCTCGAGGGCATCAAGAAGTTTGACCCAGCGCTCGTCATTTGCAGCACGAGCACGCCTAGCATCTTGAACGACCTCAAGGTGGTGCACGCCATCAAGGATATGCTCCCGAACGTGAAGGTCGCCATCATGGGTACGCATGCGACGGCAGAACCGCTCGAGAGCCTGGAGATGGAACCCGCGCTCGACTTCGTGATTATCGGCGAGGCGGACTACACCTGCCGGAACCTCGCGAGGAGCCTGCGAGGCGACGGTGTTCCCGTAAACCAGATTGCGGGCCTCGCCTTCCGCAAGGCGGACGGCACCACAGACTTCCAGCCCGAGGGCCCGAAGATCGAGAACCTGGACGAACTCCCGTGGGTCTCGAAGGTCTACCGCAAGCATTTGTACAGCTGCTACAAGAAGTATTTCTACGGCGCAAACCTGAACCCGCTGATTGTAATTCTCTCGGGCCGCGGTTGCCCGAACCGCTGCAGTTACTGCGTGATTCCGCAGACGCTGAACGGTCACAAGTTCCGCCGCCGCACACCGAAGGACGTGGTGGATGAACTGCAGTACATCAAGGACAATTTCGAGGATTTGGGCGAAGTCTTCTTCGAAGACGACACGTTCACCGCAAGCCACGAACACGTGCGTGAAATCTGCAACCTGATTCTGGAACGCGGCCTCAAGATTACCTGGAGCTGCAACGCCCGCGCCGATGTTCCGCTGGATTTGCTCAAGCTGATGAAGAAGGCGGGCGGCCGCGAGATGTGCGTGGGCTTCGAAAGCGCAAGCCCCGTGGTTCTCGAGAACATCCACAAGGGTGTGAAGAACACCGACAAGGCAATCGAGTTCACGAAGAATGCCCGCAAGGCAGGCCTGCTGGTGCACGGCTGCTTCATGGTGGGTAACCCGGGCGACACTCCGGAAACCCTCCGCATGACGCTGGACTACGCCAAGAAGTTGAACCCCAACACCGCGCAGTTCTACCCCATCATGGCGTACCCCGGCACCGAGGCCTACAAGGAAGCCCTCGAGAGCGGCGCATTACAGACAAAGGATTACAACCAGTGGCTGGACAAGGACGGGTTCCACCGCACCACCATCCAGCGCGGCGAACTTACGAGCCAGGCACTTGTGGACTTCTGCGACAAGGCCCGCCGTGAATTCTACCTGCGCCCGAGCTACATATTCCGCCAGGGAATCATGGCCCTCAAGAACCCCCGGGAACGCTACCGCGTGATGCGTGGATTCGGCACGCTGGTGAAGCACCTGTTTAGGAAGCACGGGCAGCTCGCCCCTGTGGCGCGCCAAGCTCCGACAGTGAAAGAGTAAGCGATAGACCGCAAACAATTAAAAGAAAACCGCAGCGAGATTCGATACGGTTTTTCTTTTGCAATCTTTTTCATTAAACCAATTTTCAGGAGAATCGAGTAGAGCGAGGCGGCAGGACCGAAGCTGTACAAGCGGTACAGCGAGAGTCCGACAACGAAGCTATACGAAGATTATCGTGAAAATTTACCGGCCGGCGAATTGATCGCCGGTTTTAATTTCCGTTTCCTTCGAGCCGTTCAAGTTCGCGAGACGGCTAGGGTCGTAACGCATATTTTGAGCCAGGCCATCGCGGAGCGCGTGCAACCTGTCGAAAAATTCCGCCGGCTCTTGAGCCGTAAGCAAGGTCTGCCGCACCTGCATAGCGGCATCGTCAGAATCTGCCAGATTCTCGCCTTCGCGAGAATGACGAAGGTTTGAGTCTCCGTAGCCATTCAGAGACTTTTCACTTTCGTCTAAACAGAACCCCTTGCAAAGTCTCGCCGCCAGCTGCTTGAGGCGGCCTAGCGCGCCCATTTCCGTAGAACCGTCTTCTAGCTTAAACTTGTAGTAAAGCGGGAACACGTCCAAGGCATCTACTGCAGAAATTTCCTTAGGGGCTAGACCTTCCCAGGCGTCGGCAATCTGGCCAAACAACCAGGGATTGTGCATGGCGCCACGCCCGATGGACACGCCGGAGACTCCGTAATTTTCAATACGGTCAAAAGCCGTCTCCACGCTGTTCACGTCGCCGTTTCCGATTACAGGAATCTTTGCTGCGGCAGCCACCTTCCCTATCCAGTCCCAGTCGGCAAGTCCGTTGTAGCCCTGCAGGCGAGTCCGTCCGTGGACGGTGAGCAATTCTACACCCTCGCCTTCGGCAATCTTCAAAGTCTCCATCACGTTGATACTTTCAGAGTCCCAGCCGATACGGCACTTGAGGGTAAGCGGCATCTCCGGGCAAGAATGGTCCAGTGCCGCGCGGACCTCGTGCAGGATTTCCTGCAGGCGGGGCAGGTCCCGAAGCAGGCCCGAGCCGCTCCCCTTCCCCGCCACCTTCGGGGCGGGGCATCCGGCGTTGACCTCTATGAACTCCGGATGGAGCTCCAGCGCGATTTTCCGGGCGGCTTCCGCCATCTTGTCGGGAAACCTCCCGAAAATCTGGATACCGAAGGGACGTTCTTCCGGAAAAAACTTCAGCTGCTTGTGGCCGTCCAGCCTAAAGACGGCGTCTCCGTCGGTAGGCACGAATTCCGACACCAGAAGCCCCATGCGGTTGCCCGACAGCACCCGACAGAGCCTGCGGAAAGGCGCATCCGTCACCCCGTCCATAGGGCTGAGGATCGTATTTGGGAAAATCTCCCTGTTCCGGAGCCTAAAAGAGGTCCTTTTCGGCTTTTTCACAACTTTCAACATTCTTACCACATTTATTCACAAATTTTCCGCAATGAAAGCCCGAAAAAAATATTTATTTTTCGCTAGACCTATACGCTAATTCGTTGTTAATCCTATATTTAAGTCGTGCCTAACGTAACAAAACAATCTCTTATTCTTGATATAGCCAAGTCCACAGGGCTTGCCCGCAATGACATCAAGGTCGTGGTGGAACAGTTCCTAGACCTGGTGGGTGAAAAACTCATCGATGGCAATACCATCGAAATCCGTGGCTTCGGGACCTTCGCCTGCAAACCCCGCAAGGCTCGCCCGGCCCGTAACCCCCGCACCGGCGAGACCGTTCTCATCGAGGAGCGCCTGGTGCCCACCTTCAAGTTCAGTAACGACATCAAGGACAAGATCAACACGTTGGAAAACATTGCCGCCGAAGCCGAAAGCCTCCCCGAGGTCGCAACGGAAACGGCACAGGACTCCGAAGGCTGACCCGAGTCGGCCTCGTGCCCGCGACACCAAATCAAGAATTGATAAAGCCAGGCCTTCTCTCAGGAGAGGGCCTTTATTTCGTCTTCTGTCAAGAATCGCCAACCGCCCGTGCCCAGAGACCTGTCCAGCAGCACCGGTCCAATGGCGACCCGCTCCAGGGTTTCCACGTGATTGCCGACAGCGGCGAACATGCGGCGCACCTGATGGTACAGGCCTTCGCCGATAGAAATGACCACGGAGCCGTTCTCTACGGAAATCTCCTTGGCCTCCACCGGGCGGCGTTCGTCCTTAAGCATCACACCCTTCAGCAGGTCGCTTTTCTGGCCTTCGGTAAAGGGCCGGGCCAGAGTCACGCGGTATTTTTTCAGCAGGCCCTTCTTGGGACTTTCCACCTTGTGGATAAAGTCCCCCTGGTTCGAAAGCAAAATCAGTCCCGATGAATTGGCGTCCAGGCGGCCCACCGTCTGGATTCCCATGGCCGTAAAGCGGTCCGGCAGCAGGCTATAGACCGACGAATAATCGCGAGCGTTGTGGCTGCACTCCACATCTACGGGCTTGTACAGCATCACGTAGAGCTTTTCCACCGTTGGGATTTCTTCACCGTTTACCGTGATGAATTCGGGCCGTTCCTTGAGTTCCAGAAAAGGGTCTTCCACCACGTTCCCGTTCAGTTCCACCAGACCCATGCGGACCAGGGCGCGGGATTCCTTACGGCTTCCGAAGCCGATGGATGCAAGCAGTCGTTCCACAGTCAAAGCAGGCATTATTCCTCCACCAGCCAGTTCAGGAGTTTCGTACGCACGTAGCCCAGTTCAGGGAGTTCTCCGGTCTTGAGGACCGCTGCACGGCGACGCCAGAATACAAAGGCGAATATGCCGCCATATACGGAACTGACCGTCAAGAACCAAACCGTTCTGCACAAATTAACGGTCGCCTCGATGTGGCCAGCCGACTGCAAGTCATGATCGCGGGTCCAGTCCATCCGCAGGTCCCAATCTTCTAGAAACGGATAGCCCTTGAGCATGGCGTTCAGGGCGGCTCCATAGCCCATGGACTTGTAATCCATGCGGATCCCTTCTACGTAGCAATCCCTGAAACGCACTTGGAATACGTTTACGAAACTGTTCAGGATTTTCTTGCTGTAACGCAGGCCTCGTTCGTCAATGTCCGGAGTCAGCAGCAGGGTCCAGAATTCCCGTTCCGTCAGGCTTTTCCTAGCTTCAGGCTCGGGGGTTGAGGCTTCAGGCTCGGGGCTCGAGGCGCGGGATTCGTCATCCTCACGAAAGTGAGGATCCGCTTGAGGGGTTTGAGGTGCGGGGTTCGAGGATTCAGGCGCAGGGCTCGGGGCGCGGGGTTCGGTGCTCGAAGCTTCAGGTGCGAGGTCCGGCTCCTTCTCCACAGGCTTTTCTTCTGCAGGTTGCTCCGGTTCTGGTTCCGGATCCTCCTTCGCCTTCCATTCTTTCGTGTAGTTCCAGAGCCTTTTCTTGAACACGAACAGGTCTGCCACGAATCCCGATTCCGTCAGGTGAAAATCCAGCCGGAACACCACAGGGAACAGCAAGACAACTGCTGCGATGATGGCGACAAGAATCAGGACCAGGCTGAAGACGCTCATTATTCCGCTTCGTCGGCCTTCTTGCTGATAATGTCAATCAGTTCGGCAAAGGACTTGGTCTTGAGAATCTGGCTGAACTGATCCTTGTAGTTACGGGCGGTAGAAAGGTCGTCAATGACCAGGTCCCAGGCCATCCACTTGCCGTTCACCTGGGTCATCTTGTATTCCAGAACGGCTTCCTTGCCCTTGTTCCACAGGTGGGCCACCACGCGAGCCTCATTATCCTTTTTCATCTTGGCAGGCTCGTAAATCGTAGAGTCCGCGCGGTAAAGCTCCAAGCGCTTTGCGCTGGAGTTGCGGACCATGCGCTTGAATTCGGACACAAACTTTTCTTGGGAAGCTGCGTCCTGGGCGTCCCAATCCTTGGCGGAAAGGCTCTTCTTGGCAAGCATCTCGAAGTCGAAACTGTCGCTCAGCAAGTCCTTGACGCGCTCCTTTTCCTTGGCGGTATGGTTGGACTTTTTCAGCAAGGCCTGCAGTTCACCGTCCTTTTTCTTGATGGCGGCAACAGGGTCTTCGGCGGCAAAGGCCACCAGAGAAAGGCCAACAACCAAAATCATCAACTTCTTAAGCATAGGGATTTACTCCTTTTTAAAATCTGGCTTGATAGTCTTTTAAACTCAACCCCATCCTGGCAATGAGTTCCGCCACTTCCACATTGTACTTGCACACCGCAAAAAGATAATCTTTCTGCAAGGTCACGTTCTGGGTGTAAGCGCTTACCAGTTCGCCCGTCTTGGACTTGTCCAGGTCGTACTGCATGGCGGCCCCCTTCAGAATGGCTTCGGAGGCCTTGAGGCTTTCTTTCAGGGCATCCATCTTCTCCTGGGCGGCGACCACCTGGTAATACTGCTCTTCGGCCTTGGCCATCAGGCCGTCCGCCGCATAGGCTTCTTTCATTTTCAGGCCACGGTATTCTACCCGGGCTTCGCGGTAGCCCGCCCACTGCTTCCAGAAATTCAGCCTGTACCGTAGTCCAATGCCGATAACGCCCGAAAGCTTGTTCACGGCGTCTTCGGCAAAGGCATCCTTCTGCATCACCTTGCGGTTTCCGGCCCAGCTTTTTACGTATTCCACTTCACCCAGCACAAAGAACTCCGGCGCGAGCTTCGCTTCTGCCAGATCCATCTGGGTCCGTTTGGCGATAAGTCCCGCCGAAAGCTGTTTCAACTCCGGATTACTCTGCAAGGTGAGCACCCGCACCTCTTCTAAGGGGGGCAATTTTTCCTTGCGGGGAACAAGCACCGTATCTTCTGTGGCAAAAACATCGCCTTCCTGCAGGTTCAGCGAAAAACGGATAGCCAGTTGCACCCGTTTCATGCCCAGTTCCGCTTCGGTCACGCCCTCCTTGACCGTATGCATTTTCGCCTTCAGGTTCAAAAAGTCCATCTGGCTCACATTGGGATCATCGTCGTCCAAGGCTTCTTCCATCTGCTCGTAGGCTTCATCTACACGCTTCTGGGCATCGGCGGCCAGGCGTTTCATTTCAAGGGCCAGCAGGTAGTTGTAATAGTAGGTCTGCAGTTCCACTTCTTTACGCAAGAGAGCGTTTTCGATGGCAAAGGACTTCTGCTGCACATCCGCTTCCAGGGCCCGCTTGCCGGAGCGGTACTGCCCCAAGTTCAGGGGCTGCACGAACTTGGCCTGCACTCCCCAGAAAGGGCCCATCTTGGAAAAGTCATACACGTCAACCGTATCGCCCCAGTTATCTACAGATTCCTTAAGACCGGGGGCAGGGCCCACCATCATGGAAACGTCCAGGGTGGGCAAAATGGCTTCGGCCTTCAGGCTCTGGATTCTTTCTTTTTTTTCTTCGGTACCGAATCGGGCTTCTGCAATTTGCGGGTCATTTGCAAGCCCGGCCTCGACAAAGCGCAAACAGTCGTAGCGGACTTCTCCCGCTACGGCAATGCCCGCAAGCATCGTCAAGAGCAAAAACTTTTTCATCAAGGCCACCTTTGGAAATTGCTTTGATGAAAAAAATTTGAGCGAGACCGAGTGCTGGCAGGAACGAAAAGTGGCGAATACTGGATGTATTTGCCACTTAGAGTGACGAAACAGCACGATGCGTCGCAGCCAAATTTTTGAAAATGAATTTTTAAAGGTGGCCATCAAGTTAAATTTATAAAATTGGACGGCTTACAAGCATTTTATACTTGGAAATGACACGCTCATAGTAACGCATGGGCAAGGGTCTCCCCCGCTCCAGCAATTTATCTACGGCGGAATGCCCCAGGTTGTAGGCCACCAGGGCTTCTTTCCAGTTGCCGTACTTTCCGATAAGGCGAATCAGGTAGGCCGTTCCCACCGTCACGTTCACCTCGGGCTTGAACAGGTCCTCTTCGGAATTCACCCGGAGCCCAAATCGCCACGCCATCTTCTGGGCCGTTTCAAGCTTTATCTGCATAAGCCCTAAAGCTCCCGAAAAAGCTCCCGACTGCATGCGACCCCTAGCGTTGGGGTTGCCGTGGCTTTCCTGGGCCACCACCGCAAGCACCATCAGGGGGTCAATGGAATAGGCATGGGAAATCTGCCAAAGCTGTTCCGTGAGGCGACGGCGGGCATCTTCCGAAAGTTTCTTTTCCGACAAAAAATCCACGGCCCGGTCTATCCTCACATATTCCAGAGTCCAGTTGCCGATTACGTCCAGCTGTTCGATTTCGGCCCTCAGGGCCCGCTCTTTTTTGGAAAGGCTTTCCAGTTCGCTGCGCTGGAGCCCCCAATAAAAAACAAAAGAGAAAAGGACAACGAAGGTAAGTCCAAAGGCAAGCACCGCCACAGGCGTCGAAAGTCCAAGACTATTCTTCACGCCGGGTATTCTCCAGGTGCTTCAGGTAAGAAACCCAGTCGCGAATTGCCCCGAAGGAATTCAGCTGGGATGTATCTTCCACCACGCCCAGCCTTTTCAAGGGGCCAATTGAAGATTCCAGCTTGTCGATTTCCTGCACATAGCGGTCCCGCTGGCTTTCCAGGGCCATAATTTGGGACTGCTTGTCGGCAATGTCTTTCCCCTGAGCGGCAATGATCAAGAACAAAGTAATAAGCCAACCCATTATCAGCACGCCGGCCGCAATGGCCACACTTGGACTCAGGCGAAGTCCCGTCTTTTTGCCGTAATAGACGCCCACCTGCTTCAGCTGCTTGGAAAGGCCGGAACTCTTGTAAGCCTCGCGGCTTTCATGGATTTCAAAAATATTCTTGTATCTGGAAAAATATTCCAATAGTTCTTCGTTCCTGAACAGGAGCACCATGGTTGAGTTCCGCTCCCTGGTCTTGTTCATCAAATCCAGGAACATTTCCAAGTAATCATCTACGGCAAAGTGGGCACGCTCCAGATTCAAAAAGAAAAACACTCCGGGGCCAGACATCAGGGAGTCCAGCTTTTCCCGAACAGCCGATAGCTGCGCCTTGCTCAAGGAACCCGACAGGGAAATTTCCACATCGTTTCCAAAGTCTTCTATCTGTATGTCTATCAGGTCCGCCCTCATGCATCACCTCTTGGAGAGCGTCATGTTCATCTTGCATTCAAATTTTTCCGAGGCGGCCAGGGACGATTTCCAGAAAGGATAAACACGAATTCCCTGGAACATCTGGGGGGCCGCCGCCGAAGACGCACTGAAAATCGGCCCGATAAAGACCGGCGTTGGCGTCTCGAATTCCAGTTCTATGGCGGCATCCAGGCTAGAATCAAAAACCTTGAACTTCTTTGCATCCGGATAAATGAATGGCTCCCTGCGGTCCCACTTGACCTTGGATCCATCCGCGACAATGCAGGGGCCCTCGCCCGACTCCAAAAGTCCAAGTTCCATCAAGGTCCCGAAATAGCAGGGATTTTCCTGATAGGTGGTGTTGGCCACCTTGTAAGCCACTCCTATACGGGGAGACCCGTTGTCAAAGTGCAGTTCCTTCTTGACCAAGAAAACGCCCTGTTTCTCGCCGACACGGTAGCCCTGTTCTCCGCTCAGCTGCACCTGGGCACTGCCGCTTTCCCGTTTCACCTGGTAATCGTAATGTTCCAGGAACAGGCGGTCGCGCCCGGCCAACAGCACGCCTATCTGCTCTGTGGTCAAGTCCTCATTGGGCAACAGGCATTCCGCGAGGAATAAGGCCGGGCCGCCGTCATCGTGCCAGGCATTCACCAAATTCACGGCAGGGGTCTTGTGGTTGAGCAACCTGAGGATACCCCCCTGGTTGTAATCCACCAGGCAAGAAATCTCCGGATTTTCCACCCAGATCTGTTTCATGCCCTGAAGCATAAAATCGCTCACGTCTATACGCAGGCCCGAAAAATTCATTCGGGAATCCAGGTCGTGGGCGGCCTTCTGCAGGTAGCGGAAGCCCCACTGGCGCACCTTCAGGCTGCGCATGCCCTCGTCGTCTTGCAGGTTCCGGTAGAAAATCGGCGACATGGCGGGCAGAAGTTCCTCGTAGAACTTTTCCAGGTCCTTGCCCTGCAGGTTGCCCTTGCCCCTGTGGAACAGGTTCAGCAGGTCCTTTTGCAGGGTATTGATTTCGGGACGCTGGACAAGCATCTCCCGGCAAGTGTTGGCCGCAAAGGGGAGCCCCAGCTTGCGACCCGCAGAAACAAGATTGCTGAGAGCCCCTTCCGGCTGGAGCTGGTTCACGATATAGCTCACGGGCCAGGTCTGCACCTCGTTCGTCTCTACAAAATCCACCAGACGCTCGAAGAAGCCCACGATTTCTTCGGCCTGCGGGGGCAAGTCCAGCAACACCACCACGGGCTTTTCTTCGTGATTGTAGGATTCCGCAATTTCCCGCCAGCGAAGGTCGTCTTCGCCGATAGCCTTGGACAGTTCATCAGAAACAGGAACCACCCGCATCAGCGAGCCCTGGTCTTCGACAGTGAACCACCCCGAAACCGGAGAATTGCGGCCCAGGGCCTCCCGAACGGCGGCCTCGCTTACCAGCGCGTAGTCAAAGGCACACTCCTCCAGCACAGAAATCATGCCCATTTCCCAGACCAGGGACGAGTTGAAATAACCCTGGGGTTCCAGGCCCAAGAAGGACTTCAGCTTGGACCGGTGCTTTTTCAACTGGCGGACCTGAAGGTCCTTCGGGAACAGCGGGAGCATGGGGTCGTAAAAACCACCGCCCAAAAATTCAACAAGACCCTCGTCAACCCCGGCCTTGATTTTACCTATGGACAAGGGCTTCGCCGTCTTCTTCAGCATTTCCATGGTCGGGCCGTCCATAAAGATGGAGCACTTCACCTTCCGATAGTTCAGCAAAATCTCGAGACCGTCCGACAGGTTGCGGGCCACGGACTCCAGATTGCCGTAGGCCGTCTGGGGCGAAAGCTGAAGCAAAAAAGAAACGACGGGTTTCATGGGATAAAGGATAGTAAAAAAGGGGCTAGGGGTTAGGATCTAGGGGCTAGGTTGTAGGGTTGCGGGGGACAAGAGGTTCGTGGTGGGAGGCTCGGGATGTAGTGTGGTGTGAAGTGTGAGATGTGTCCTGAAAGCCGAACGGTCGCCCGTGAGC
>OCTW011587986.1_pt1 | contig 67658 bp, 59 predicted proteins | sample 1539671 | NCBI WGS metagenome assembly OCTW01 (sample SAMN02144230, study PRJEB22623) | gut metagenome | biome: sheep rumen | host: Ovis aries | place: New Zealand | reverse complement strand
TTTATTTTACGGCTTCCTTGATAAATCTTGAAACTCTCACCGGCTTATCCGAGATCTTTGCAGGAGCATAAACATAAAGCTTATCCTTTGTTCTTGTCATGGCAACATAGAACATCCTTCGTTCTTCCTCGAGAAGAGCTGCCGTTCTGCTTCTTCTGTGAGGGATCTCTCCCTCAACACAGTCTATAACATGAACCTCATTAAACTCCAGTCCCTTTGCACTATGCATAGTCATAAGCTGAACTGCAGGTTTTGACCGATCAGCGAGATCACTTCTCTTTTTCTCTTCAAGAAGAAGCTTTCTCTCATCATCCGCATAGCCAAACAGTTCCGGAAAGGTTTCAAAATTTTTAGTTACACTTTGGAACTCGTCTATTATATCAAAAATCTCGTCCTTATCAATATTTCTTTCTTCTGAATATTTTTTAATAAATTCATCATAACCGACCATTTTTCTTATGTAATTAACGGCAGCATAAGGTGTAAGCCGGCTGATCGATTCAAGCTGATTTCTGAGCAGCATAAGATTACTCTGAAGATAATCTCTTTCGCGTGTCGCCCTGATCAGCTCATGTATATTTATCTTTTCACCAGTAAGAAGGTTTCTCGGAATATACCTTACGGGCTTATTCATGAAAGAGAGAAATCTTTTTCTGGAGTTATCTCCTGCCGCAAAAGCCATGTAATCCATGATGACGCTTACCATCTGGTCACTGAAGATATCAGGCACACTGTCTCTTGCCACAAAAGGAATATTATATTCTCTGAGCTTATAAATAAGCCTTCTAGGACTTCTGTTTGTTCTGTAAAGCACCGCTATCTCATCCGGCGAAATACCGCTTTCAACAGCCTCTCTTATCCTCTTCACGATAAGAAGATTCTCCGTATTGGTATCTCGAACCTCCTGGATCAGTACTGTTCCGGGAGATCCCGAAGCGCTTCTCAGATCCTTGTCGTATCTCTTTTTATTATTTTTAATAAGCCTTCCCGAAATCAGCGTAACGTCAGACGGACATCTGTAGTTCGTTTTCAGAGTTATCACTCCTGCATTATTAAAATACTTCCTGAAGGAAAGCATTATGTCAGGTCTTGCACCTCTGAATCCATAGATGGACTGATCATCATCACCTACAACAAAAAGATTGTTAAGCGGTGCGGCAAGAAGCTTTACTATCTCAAACTGAAGAAGGTTTGTATCCTGAAATTCGTCGATCATTATATAAGGATACATATATCTTATCCGTTCAAGTATATCTTCTCTTTCCTTAAGAAGCTTGTAGGTGAGACTCATCATATCATCAAAATCAATAAGTCCCCTTCTCTCTTTTTCCTTCCTGAAACGGATATATATATCACGAAACATACTGTCCGGAAGATCCTGACTGTAATAATTATCAATATTTATCATATCGCAGTCAACAAGCTCGATCTGATGAATGATACTGGTAATAACCTCTTCACTCACCTCGAAGTCCTGTCTGATAGTAGCGATGATCTCTCTGATCAGCTTTCTTCTGTTCTCCTCGGATAAAATACTGCTGTTATCATAACCATAGGCCGTCTTGAGTATCCAGAAGAAAAAGGAATGAAATGTACCAAATCTCACCTCACGCCTGTCATCACCGTGGAGCACAGTAAAACGCTCCTTCATGGATTCAGCCGCAGCTCGAGTAAAGGTGATAACAAGTATTCTTGAAGGATTCACCTCATAATCTTCTATGAGCGTCCTAATTCTCTCAACTATCACCGTAGTCTTGCCTGAACCCGGAGTACCCAGAACCAGTACAGGTCCTTTATTCCATTTAATTGCAGTAAGTTGATCTTCGTTAAAGTTTTTCTCCATATTTGTCTAAAAAAGAGCTGTACTGCAAATACCCAGTACAGCTCTGAAACCTCTTACAGATTAGCTCCGCAGCATTTCTTATACTTCTTTCCGCTTCCGCAAGGACACGGATCATTTCTTCCAACCTTAGGTGGCTTTATAACGGTATGTGAGGATTTCTCAAGCTTGAACAGCTCACTTCTCTTCTCCTCAGAAAGAAGCTTATCCCACTGTGGCAGCTCGTAAAGCCACTGAGCATTACAGCCAACCATGTTCATGTAAAGCTTTTCCTTATCATAACCAAGGTTTACAACAGAGTCCTCGGTTACCTCATCAAGATTATTGCTGAGTGTAAGGCTGTCATCAATACCATCAAGGAAACCTGTCATTGTTTCGATATCTGTGTCGTATTTCTCAGCAAGTTCCTTTATTGTACCGCTGACGATTTCTTCCGGATGCTCAAGAATCTCTTCATAGATACTCTTTTCCTTATTGAAATATTTAAGCCAGAATTCCTTACCTTCCGGAGTTCTGTCATCAAGACCATAGGCATGGTCACGCCAATCCTTTAATAAACTCATTATCATACTCTCCTATAAGTTTTTATTATTTAAAGACAATCAAAACCATTACGGTTGAATATTATAACATCATGTCAAATTAACTTCAAGAGTATTTTATTCGTACCTCAGGGCTTCGATTGGGCTGAGATTTGCGGCCTTGATTGAAGGAATAAGTCCGAATACTATACCGATCAGCATTGAAAATACAACCGAAACAACTATCGCCGGAACGCTTATTGCAACCGGAACCAGAGCCACATTGCTTATGAAATAGGCAAGTCCGATTCCTGCGCCGACTCCGAGTATTCCGCCGAGGCTGGTAAGCACCGATGCCTCTGTCAGGAACTGTCCGAGCACCGCACGTTTTCTTGCGCCAAGAGCCTTTTTAAGTCCTATTTCCCTTGTCCTCTCAGTAACGGAAACAAGCATAATATTCATAACGCCGATACCACCAACGATAAGTGATATACTGGCGATCCAGATAAGCTGCTGATTTGTGGTATTACTGAGATCCTGGAGGGCCTTGACCTTCTCCATGGTGTTTGCCTTTTTATACTTTACTGTATTTTCGTCGCTGGTATTTCTTTTCTTCGGTATAAGATCATTCAGATACTCTTCAACATTCTTTCCGGCCTTGGACATGGTCTCTGTCGAATCGGCCTTGACTATAACCTGATATGGCTCGTCATAGGAAGAATAAAATGCCCATGAAGTATCCGGTATCATGATTTTGCCTGCAACACCATTTTCGTGGTAAGTATACCACTCTTCAATAGTATTGATCACGGGTTCGAATTTATCATCCTGATCTACAACTCCGACAACGATGAAAGGCTCACCACTGATCTCAAGTGTTTTATCTATAGGATCCTCACCCTCAAACAGGCTCTGTGCAGTTGTCCTGTCAATTATGCAGACATTTCTGAAATTGTTAAAATCACTTGTTATAAACTTTCTTCCCGCAGTTACAAGGTAACTGTTTATATCAAGATATGAATTATCACATCCGATAAAGGTTACACCTTCCATCGAATTGGATTTATAAAATACAGCCTCGTACGAATTTGATTCGTGATAAATAGCTACGTCCTTAACACTGCCGAGATTTTTCATCTCATTCAACATATTTCCGTCTATGATCGGAATACCTTCAAGATTAACACCTTCCGAAGGCGATATATCAATTCCGTTCATATTAAGCTTGACATCAATAAGATTATTTCCGGAACCCACAAGATTCTCTTTAATCTGTTCATTCGTTCCCTTGATCGTCGATACAATTGCAATAATGGCAGCAATACCGATAATAATACCGAGCATAGTCAGAAAGGAACGAAGCTTATGTCCGAATATACCCTGAAACGAAAGCCTGATATTTTCAATCATATTTCCTTCCTCCTAATATCCCATCATCTCATCAAAGTTTTCTGTAATGATACATTTCTTGCCTTCGGTTACATCCTTGCCATACGGGAAGGCTATAGAGTCATCCATGGACAGTCCGCTTTTGATCTCAATAGCATATCCATATACAACCTTGCCTGTTTTAACAAATCTTTTCTTTAAACGACCATTATCATAAGCCATTACATAATAATTGCCGTTTTCTTCACGCACATAAGGTAGAGGCAGATAAAGCTTGTCACTCATACCGCCAAACGGATCATAACCGCCGCCTTCACCAAGAGTTATCTGAACCCAGTAACCCGGCTGAAGGTCATCACATGGCTCATCGATAACTATAGTCATAGGATATCTCGATGCTGTCGCCCCACCGCCATAATAATAACCATAATCCTCGGTCGGAGTCTTATCTATCGAAGAAATCTTACCGGTATATGCCATTCCTGTTTCATAGGAATATATGGAAACAGGATCACCGATATTTACTTCATCAAGCTGCCATTCACTTATACTTACTTCTGTTTTATAACCGGAATTAGCTGAAACAACTATAACAGGCTGATAACTCGAGATAGCCTCATCAGTTACATTAACTGTTTTGACAACGCCGTTAATGGCTGCATAAACATTTCCTTCATCAAGCTTTTTCTCTTCCTTCTGAATCTTGATCTCATATATTTCAAGATCATTCTTCATCTTCTTTATTTCCTTTTCCTTATCGGCTATCATTTCCTTAAGAGTTGCCCTGTCATAAATAGGCTCATAAGGTTCATCCGGATCAAAATAATCGTCAGGATCAAATCCGTCATCAGGATCTTCAGTATCATCAATATCCTCATCAGGATAAAGCGGACCAAAGTGTCCGTCAGGATACATTACCCAGTCAGGATGCTCTCTGAATACATCCTCCGGGTTAGGTTTATCGGCATCGGTAGGTGTACCTGTATTTTCCGTCGTTGCCTCAGTTGTAAGCTCTGTTGTCTCCTCAGTTGTCAGTTCTGTCGTTGTCTCAGTTGTCATATCCTCTAGAGGAGTCATGTTTTTAAGCTTTTCAAGCTCTCTCTCAGCCACAAGTATATCGGTCTTGTATACTTCATACTGCGTCTTCATACTGTCGATGGCAAGTTGCTGTCTGGTGGTATCATAAGAAAGAAGCTTGTCTCCGACATTTACCTGCTGACCGGGTTCAACATGAACCTCCGCAATAACACTTGACATATCAACATAAACCTTCTGATCTCCTGTCTCGGAAATATTTCCGTCAAGCATATCGCCATATTCAGGATAACCGGAATTAAGATATGAAACGTTTATGCATTTTACCGGATTGGTATTCTTTCTGTGATCCTTATATATCTTTACGCCGATGATCGTTCCTGCAACAACGACAGCAAGAACTATCAGAGTGATGATCAGTTTCTTCATTCTGTGTCACCCTCTTTCTCTTCAGCATCCTCATCCTTAATAGTCTGAAGTCTGTCCATCAGAGCATCTCCGTCAACACCAGAATTGCCTGAATTATCTTCGTCCTGTATGGTTTCAAGGCGATCAATCATAACATCACCATCAACCTCATAACCGGATGATGCGTCATTACTCTGAATCTTTCTGAGCCTGTCGGTAATGATCTCCTCAATATCGTCATCAGGCTCATCATCATTAAAGCTCTGTGAAACGGCCGCCCCATCAGATTCCGATTCATAAACAGCCGTACGTTTATTCTCGTTCATCTCATCACTTGTAACGCGTCCGTCAAATATAGTGATTATTCTGTCTGCGTATTCAGCGATCTCTTTGGCGTGGGTGATCATGATTATGGTAACACCCTCTCTGTGAAGCTTCTCAAAAAGTCCCATTACCTGAAGTCCGGATCTGGAATCAAGTGCACCCGTAGGCTCGTCAGCAAGCAGTATCTTAGGTGAATTAACCATAGCTCTGGCTATGGCAACCCTCTGCTTCTGACCACCGGAAAGCTGAGTAGGTTTAAAACTCATTCTGTCCGAAAGCTCTACACTTGCGAGGGCTTCCTTACACTTCTTCTTACGTTGTTTTCTCGGAACCTTTGCATACTGCAGCGGAAGCTCGACATTCTGAAGTGCAGTCTGTCTCGGAAGAAGATTAAAGTTCTGAAATACAAAACCGATACTCTTATTTCTTACTACAGACAGTTCCCTGTCTTTCATACCGGCAACCTCAACATCATCAAGGATATAACTGCCTTCTGTCGGTTTATCGAGACAGCCTATTATATTCATCAGGGTTGATTTGCCGGAACCTGAAGGTCCCATGACAGCAACATATTCACCCTCTTCTATATCAAGATTGATATCATGAAGAACAGGTACTTCCATCTTGCCCTGATTATAGCTTTTGTTGATATTTTCCAAATGAAGGAGCATTTACTCACCTCCATCCGTATTATCAGAGCCTTCTACAGGAAGTTTTTCGCTACCGTCTATATTATCACTGTTATCCTCGACAGTGGCAATTTCATCCATATTTCCGGCATCGTCCGACATACTTCCATCCGGAAGCATATAACTTCCGTCATCACCTGTCGGAATATACTGCATGTCATCATCCGGCATCATCTGCTCATCATACTTACCGTCGTCATATATGCTGTCATCATACATATCATCGCCATAATCTCCGCCATCCGGGATATCCATCTGATCCATTATATCCTCATAGTTGGTGGTAGTCTTATATCCATCTTTTATAGTATCGTCAGGGAAAGCAATATAATCACTGTCTGTAATTCCTGATAAAACCTCGTAAACGTCAAGATTTTCGTCATATTCTCCAACGGAAACCTTTCTCTTCTCGATATTCTTATTATCATCACGTACCCAGAGATAATATTCACCATTTTCGGTCACGAAATAATATGAAGGTATGTTAAGTCCTTCTTTAACCTCACCCTGACCATAATCCATCTCAATATAGAGATGCTGTCCGAGCATAAGTCCGTCGAATGAATTGATCTTTACATAGAAGGTGTATTTTGATGTGCTCTCACCCATTTTGCCGTAATAATATTCATCTCCGCCCTGCTGCTGAGGTTCGAGATCGATCTTGCTGATCGTACCGTTCCAGGTCTTATTTTCATCAACTCTTGAACGGATGATAACAGGCATACCTGAAGTAAGTTCATAAATATTATTCTCAGAAACAGTTCCCTTGATCCTGTAGTCGCCATCAGCCATAATTGTTATGAAGGAATTGTCAGAGCCGTCACCATAGCCGTATCCGCTCTGATTACTGTCCTTATTAATCTTCTTTACGGTACCGCTCATTGGGGAAAATACAACAGCAGACTCGATAGCTTCCTTCTGTCTCTCTATCTCTAGCTCTTTTGTGGAAAGATCGTATTCCTCCTGCTTGAGTTCTGCGGTAATATTATTTATCTGACTTGTGATACTGAGTTTATCTTCATCCGGAACTTTTTCTCTCTGCTCATAGAGATCATTGATACGCTGCTTATCGCTTGCGATCGAGTTCTCTATACTGTCAAGCTCGAGTTCCATTTCCTGAAGGTCAAGTTTCATCTCTTCTGTATCATAAGAAAAGAGCTGGTCGCCCTCATTAACTCTGTCACCAACACTGACAAATATCTCTGCTATTTTTTTACTGTCATCCTTCTCGACCTTCTTGGTCTCCTGGGCCTCAACAATACCCATATATCTGTTGGAAAGCCCCGTTCCGTGGCCGGTTATGGAAGCAACCGACTCAACATAAACAAGCCTCCCGTCATCCCCTTTGTCTTTCTTTAAAAACCGTTGAACAAAAAATATACCGGCTCCAACAAGTACAGCCAGTATAACCAGTATTACAATGATTTTCCCCTTCTTCATATCAGGACTTTTCTCCTTTCCATATTAACTGCGGCCTCATCTGCAGTATCGCTAAGAATATATTATCACTTTGAACAGATAAAATGAATAATCATTATATTATTATTTATTTAAGATTATATTAATAATAATTCAGCCGTGATGATACGCATAAAACAAGCCATTACAAAGACAGTGTCTTCGCATCCTTCCAGGTATGATCCAGATTATAAAAATTGCGCATCTCACTTGAAAAAATATGTACGATAATGTCACTGTAATCAAGAAGTATCCAGCCGCCCTCAGCCCTTCCTTCTCTTTCACGAAGAGGCATACCATTGTCACGGCAGATCTCCTCGACAGCATCACATATTGCGTTCAGCTGGTTCTTGTTGGAACCGCTTGCGATAACAAATGCATCACACATAGGTGAAACACCGCTTACGTCAAGATTCTTAACATTATATCCTTTCCTGTCATCGATAGCCTTATTTATCAATTTAACCTTTTCTATTAACTCCATATGGTCATTCATTCTCCTGTTCTAAGATTGTATACGTAACTCAGTATAGTATTTATGGGTTTTTTCTGTCATTTCATCGATTATATCTGTTTTTCCATCCAGATATTCAAGAGTATTCTTTAATATATGGATAACGCATTCATCTATATCGGTAAACGCTTCCATTCTTATCTCCGGAAGCTCGAATATTATCTTACGATTAGGTTCTATATAATCTGCCACAAAAATGATCTTATCCATCAGAGTCATGGCCGGTCTGCCGGTCGTATGATAGGTGATCGCATCAAGTATCTCCTGATCCTTTATACCGTATTTTTCTCTTGCATAATAAGCTCCGAGCTTTCCATGAAGAAGATCCGGATTCTTCCTCTCACATTCATTTATCGGAAGATCAAACTTTTCGCACTTTTTCAGTTTGTCTTCTATAGGAAGGCACTTAGCATTATCATGAAGAAGACCCGCGATGCGGGCTTTCTGAACATCCGCACCATATCTCATGGCAAGGCAGGCTGCAGTATATTCCACACCGATAGAATGAATAAATCTCTTCTCGGTAAGCTTTGATTTAAGTTTATCAAGCATATCTTTTCTTTCCATCTTTCAGCCCTCCTTATTCAAAATACAGTTTTCTTTCATGTATATACTCTTCGACCTTCGGTGATACAAGTCCGGAAATACTATCACCTTCCGAAACTCTTCTTCTTATGTCAGAGGATGATATATTCTCTGCATCAACAGAAAGAAATTCAATCCTCGCCTCGGGGTAATGCTCAAGATACATGAACCTCAGCTCTTCCAGCTTGTCTTTATTAATATCATCTCTTATTGCCGCGAGGAAGGTCATTTCTTTAAACAATTCACCAATTTCTCTCCAGTAATAGAGATGTTCCAGAGAATCGCCGCCTATTATGAAATAGTATTCATTAGAGGTTCCAAGCCTTCTGTCCGACTCCTTTAATTCTCTGATCGTATCAATGGTATAGGTTGTACCTCCGCGTTTTATCTCTATATTGGAAAGCTCCATGCCACTGATCCCTTCAATGGAAAGTCTGATCATCTCGATTCTGTCTTCATCAGAGATTTCGGCATCCTTCTTATAATAGGTATCATTATTTGGCATTATAAGAACATTATCAAGGCCGTACTCTGCAAGAGCTGCTTCAGCAAGCTTGATATGTCCGCAATGTATAGGATTAAACGATCCGCCTAATATACCTGTTTTCATATTAACTCCGTAAATGATCAAAGAATTCCTTTTGTCTGTCTATTCAGATTTTCATAAACGATCATGAATCTGATTTATACTATTTAGGAAATACTATTCCCGGTTTATCCTTATTCATCTTATAGAGAACGATCTTTCTACCAATAACCTGAACAACCTCTGAGCGTGTTCTCTCAGCCAGAGTTGCAGCGATCTCCTTTGGATCATCGATACAATTCTTAAGCACATTTATCTTTATAAGCTCTCTCTTCTTAATTGCCTCAGCAACCGATTCTGCAAACTCAGGGGTAAGACTTGCCTTACCGAGACTGAGTATCGGATCCATCGTCATTGCCAGGCCTTTTAAATAAGCTCTTTCCTTACTTGTCATTTATTTCTCCTTAAATCATCTGTATTTATTCGTGATAATACTCAAATTCATGGCCGTACATCTTTACAGTATCGCCATCCTCTATTCCAAGATTATCAAGCATCGTAAGGATTCCGTTCTTCTTAAGGAAATTCTGGAAGAAAAGGAAGCCTTTTTCAGCCTCAAGGTTGGTATATCCGAGCATCTTCTCAATTCTTGGTCCTTCAATGATGTAGACATGATCATCATCCTCGCTCTTCTTAACCTCAAACGGAAGTTCAGGATTGTCATACATTTCTTCTATATCTATTTCAGGTTCAAATACGATCAGTTCATCAGGTGCTTCCTTGACAAGTCCGTCCACATAAAGGAGCATCTCCTTAACTCCTTCACCTGTCGCCGCTGATATCGGAAATATCTTATAATCCGGAAATTCATCTGTTATAAGTGAAAGAGCTATCTCTCTTTCTTCAGGTGAAATAAGATCCATCTTGTTTGCAGCAAGAACCGTAGGTCTTGAAACAAGATTACTGCTGTATGTAGAAAGCTCTTCATTTATCTTCTTAATATCATCAACGATATCCCTGCCCGAGGTTCCCGAAGCATCAACAACATGAATAAGAACCTTGGTTCTCTCGATATGTCTGAGGAAATTAAGGCCAAGACCCTTTCCTTCGGAAGCGCCTTCGATAATACCCGGAATATCTGCCATTACAAAGCCTGCACCATTGCCAAGATCCACAACTCCAAGATTTGGAACAAGTGTAGTGAAATGATATTCAGCTATCTTCGGGCGCGCGTTGGAAACCCTGGCCAGAAGACTTGATTTACCTACACTCGGAAAGCCGACAAGTCCGACATCTGCGATCATCTTAAGTTCAAGAACCACGCACATCTCTACTGCAGGCTGACCCGGCTGAGCATATTTCGGAGCCTGCATAACGCTTGTAACATAATGCTGGTTTCCCTTTCCGCCATGGCCACCTTTAAGAAGAACTACAGGTTCTGTCTTATCCGACATATCTACTATTACCTTACCGGTTTCAAAATCCTTAATAACCGTTCCCTGAGGAACCTTAAGGATAATATCCTTACCATTAGCTCCGTGGCAGTTTCTCTTGCCGCCTTCCTGTCCGTCCTCAGCCTTGTATTTCTTGGAGTTTCTGTAATCAACAAGGGTATTCAGTCCCTTATCCACAACAAAAATGACACTTCCTCCATCACCGCCGTCACCGCCGTCCGGGCCGCCATTCGGAACATAAAGCTCTCTTCTGAAGGAAACATGTCCGTCTCCTCCCTTGCCTGATCTTATATATATTTTAGCTCTGTCTGAAAACATTTTTTATTCTCCTAAATATTCGCGACCTCGAATATGATCCCGGGCAGTGATCTTATAATAACAGATCAGGCCCTGTCGCAGCTGTACGATGATAGTTGAATAAAAGGGAGCTGAAAAACAGCTCCCTTCTTTAGTCATCTCGTAAAATTACTCTGCAGGATGTACTGAAACCTGCTTCTTGTCTCTTCCGAGTCTCTCAAATCTTACAACACCATCAACTAATGCAAAAAGTGTATCGTCTCCGCCACGTCCTACATTAAGTCCCGGATGAATCTTTGTACCGCGCTGTCTGTAAAGTATATTACCAGCCTTAACGAACTGGCCATCTGCTCTCTTGGCGCCAAGTCTCTTTGCCTCAGAATCACGTCCGTTCTTAGTAGAACCAACTCCCTTCTTGTGAGCAAAGAACTGTAAATCCATTCTTAACATACGTTTTACACCTCCCTGATGTAAACTTTCACAAAATTTCGTCCATATTCCTCTTCTATATTGGTAAGACCAAGATAGAGGGATTTTATCAGCAGTTTACTTTCACTGCTTACCTCGGATACGACCTTAAATTTAAGGTCTCCGCTCTCAGCATTTTCGCCAACAAACCTGTCATCAGTCAAGGTTTCGACTGAATTAATGGTATTTATGACGAGGGTACTTACCGCACTGCAAATAATATCCTTACCTGCTTTTCCGTAACCGGCATGTCCCTTCACCGAAAACCCGAATAAATAATCTTCTTTTTTGTAAAAAACCGCTTTGATCATTTTGAATTAAGCATTGATCGAATCGATCTTAACAAGTGTATATGGCTGTCTGTGACCATTCTTCTTGTGATATCCTGACTTCGGCTTATACTTGTAAACAACGACCTTCTTAGCCTTGCCCTCACCAAGTACTGTAGCCTTTACAGTAGCGCTCTTTGCAGCATCTCCGCAGATGATATCAGAGTCCTTGCTTACTACGATAACATTATCAAATGTTACTTCTGCATCTTTCTCTGCATTAAGCTTCTCTACCTTAATGATATCTCCCTCAGATACCTTGTACTGCTTTCCGCCTGTAGCTATAATTGCGTACATATGGTTTCCTCCTATCATTATTACTCGCCAACTTCGGCGGTGCCCTGTAGACACACTTCTAGCCTCATTGTGCGGCACACTTGCATAATATAGCATCACTGAATAATTATGTCAAGTGGAAAATACAGAAACAGCCATAAACATGCAAGCATGTCTATGGCTGTTTCCTTTATTATTACAACTGCAGTCATCAAACCAGCCGACTTCGTCTCACGCCCTTCGGGCTTGTGTTTGATGATATATTGCTTCGCAATCTATACCAAAACACAGAAACGGCAATATCCATGCAAGCATGTCTATTGCTGTTTCCTTTATTATTACAACTGCAGTCATCAAACCAGCCGACTTCGTCGTCTGTCGCCCTTCGGGCTTATGTTTGATGATATATTGCTTCGCAATCTATACCAAAACACAGAAACAGCAATATCCATGCAAGCATGTCTATTGCTGTTTCTGTGTTTTGCTGCAGTTGTTCAGATGATTATAAGTTGTCAGGTTTATCGTAGAGTGACAGATCACGTGATGCATTTGCATTTATATCATCGGATGGTACACCTGGTATTGATGATGTTTCAGATGCATCAGATTGTGAAGACATTTCAGGGGCACTCATCGGTTTAGATGCAGCAGAATGCTGGTAACCATCGTTTTCATTCATGGAACCATTCATCTGACCATAGCCCTGCTGATTATAATTGCCCTGTGGCTGGAAACTATTCATATTACTATTCATCTGACCATAGCCGCCATTCTGAGGCTGTGCAGGATAGCCGCCCGAATTCTGTGGCTGGTTGGAAATATAACCGCCCATATTCTGCTGGCCAAAACCACCCTGCGCGCCGAAGCCGCCCATATTCTGCTGGCCAAAGTTATTATTCATCTGACCATAGCCCTGCTGACCAAAACCGCCCTGTGGTCTGAAGCTTCCCATGTTATTTCCATAGCCCATGTTCTGCGGCTGATTATAATTCATTGAAGGCTGATTGAAGCTTCTCATCTGATATGGTGCATTATTTACAGGAGCGTTGCTGTATGGTATGCCATACATTCCACCCTGCGGACCGAAGCTTGCAGATCCTGCCATACGTACATCATCAACGGCAGCCGCCTTGGAAATACCGATGATCATAAGCATGTCAGAAACAGCCTTGACCGCATGTGTAATAACATCAACCCAGAAGTTTTTAATTCTGTCAGCGTAATCAGCATTACCTGAAACATAACATGCCAGTGCCGTCAGCGTTATAACTGCCATTATGATCGTAAAAACAGTAACACTGTTAGCCATGCCTTTTCTGTTAGGTGTAGTGAAAAGAAGAATGAAATAGATCAATGTCAGTATCGTAAGTAAATATATTACATACGGATTTATGCCTGTACAGATAAGATATATCCTGTAATCCGCCTTCAATTTAATTTCATTTTTGAGACCATGCTCCAGTATTTCATTATAGTCTTCGAAGTATTTGAGGTAATTAAGAGCTGAAAAAAGAAACATACCGAAAATGAATCCCACAGCTGCCTTGTTTAGTTTAGCAAAAGCAAAAACAACAGCCAATAGTATACATGCCATGATGGAAATATTCAAAAACTTCAGATATCCGGTCATATACTTATAATCATCTATTACAAGATAAATCCCGACTCCAAAGCTGAAAATACCGGCTATAGCTCCCATCAGCGCTCCCTGTTTATAATCCTTCCCCTGATTCATAAATGTACCTCCTTAAATCATTAAAAAAATTATCTGTCTTTTCTCTGAATATCTCTTATCACGCCGTATTCTTCAATCTCACGCCTCAGATCATCCTCATCCGGATTAAAGCCCGATGCAGCCCTTTCTTTCCTGAAAGGTTCTCTTGTAAGGAGAAGCGCCAGGCAGGCCATTAAGCATTCAAACACGATCCATATGATAAATATGATATTCTGCTTCCAATATTCCTTATAAAGGGACTTGTCCTTCATGGAATTTACTATATAAAGGCCCTCAGCAAGAATCTCCGCAACCATATAGAAGAAACATACAACCATCAGCGGAACTGCAGGTTTTCTGAACATGGAAAAAATAACTATCACAGCAAACGCTATAAGCAGAACCGTGCATATCAGAAGAATAAAACCTGATGCAGGACTGAATATCTCATATGCTTTGATACTGAACTTTGTATTTTTCTTTACACCACTTTTTACTGAGTTTTTAAATACATTGACCATCTTATCAAGTCTTGCGAGTACTGTCACACTCTTGATAAGAAAATACAAGGCGATACTGCTGATGACAAGTCTGTTGTATCTGAGCACAACAAGAACAATTGCTATCAAAGCAAAGCTCACCATCAGTATTCTGGAGAAACCGTCGTAGATATTGATTGCCTTCTGCTCACCGGGTTTTAAAATGATGAGACAGACAGAAACAACAAGCGCGGCAAATATAAAAACAAATGAAGCACCCCTATAGTTTTCCTTCTCTAATTCCATATTACCCCACCCCAGGTATTTTATAGAAGTATTATAAAACAAATTGCAATAAAAGTCATTTATTATTTATATTTGTGAGAAGATTTTCAAGAATATAACCTGTGCCTATCCTCTGTCTTGTAAGTTCGGCCAGACCAAGCTCGGTCATATCAACGAAAAAGCACTTTCTGTGATCCCTGGAAATATGTTTTTTAAGTTCACCAATAACCTTTTCCTCAGATAACTCATCTCTCATATTTATAAAATCAATTATGATGATACCGGAAAGGTTTCTGATCCTGAGAAGTCTTGCAATCAGTTCTGCCGCTTCATTATTGGTCTTAAGTATATGTTCCGGCAAACTGCTGCCCTTAATATCCTTACCTGTGTTAACATCAATAACTGTCAGTGCTTCCGTAAGATCAACCACCAGATATCCTCCGGATTTAAGATAGATCTTTCTGCCGAACATTATTGAAAGTGTACGGTCTATATTAAAAAGTGCTCCCGGAGATTGATATTTCTCATCATGGAAAATAAGTTCTGCTTCTTTATCTGTATCATCAGATGCATCAGTTTCACTTATGAAACCTGCGCTGTAAATATCTTCATACACTTCACCAATATCTGTTATAACCGTTATCTTATCATAAAGCGATTTAGCCTTTATGTCCATAATGTAGGCAGCTATATCAACCTGACTCTTATAAATGCAGCAGCCCGCTGAGCTGTTTTCTGCGCGTTCGATGATCCCGGTTAGTTTACGTAATGTTTTTATGGTATCCTCTTCAATATCATCTTCATTCTTAGCCGATACTGCAGCCGATCTGAAGATGATACCAAAGTCATCAGTCAGTTCTGATGAATATATATTTTTAAGTCTCTCATAAAGCTCTTTTAGATCTTCTCTCTTTTCATCCTCCGTTATCCTCTTGGATACACCGACTCTTCCTGAACGATTAATGACCGCATATCTTCCTTTAAGAGAAATATCAGCCGTAGCCTGAGCTTTTTTACTTCCCTTAGCAGCTTTAGTGATCTGAACAAGAAGCCAGTCACCCTTTCTGACCTTGCTCTTATTGCCGTGTTTAATAAATATATGCCTTCCCTCGTTCTCCTCAAGAGAATAATATAATACTTCTCCTGTCTCGATCCTGAGAAAGGCAGCCTTAAGATTTTCAACTATATTATCAACCACTGCAACATAAATGCTGCCCGTTTCCTCTTCATCTGAAAAAGGATGAACCTCCGAAAGAACCTCATCCTCAAAAATATATGCTGTATGGCCACAGGCGGCGTTTGTAATAACGATCTTTGCTTTCATTCTTAATTTACTCCGGAATCAGAAAAAATATGCCCACTCAGTTGTAGATAAAATACGCCTTCGTGGGCATATTTTTTCTGATTCCTCATTTCAATAGAAAACGCACTTAATTATCCCCGGGTTTGCGCTTCAGTGTACCCCTTCAGTTGTAGCAAGAATACGCCTTCAGGGGTACACTGAAGCGCAAACCCTCATTATAATTGAAAAAGTCTCAAGGAATTGGTGTAGAATATGCCCCTGAAGGCGTATTTCACCTACAACTGAAGGGGCATATTCTACACTAATTCCGAGGTTAATCTATTAGAATTGGTTGCCTGCGGAACTCAGCGGTTTGAAGCCTTCGGAAGGACTTCCGAAATATGTTTCGAGTCGCAGTATGTTGTAATCAAAGCGGTCGTATTCTTTACCGGCTTTATCACAGATAGCAGTAAGAACGTTTTCAGGCTTTATGTTCTCGTGACTTCCGGTTGCGAGGAGCATGTATATGCCTTCTTTATCCACGCCAGATACATCGCTATTCAAAGTTTTATCACTGTCTTTTGTTTTATTTCTGGATGAATTCAATTCATAAATAAGCGGTTTAATATCGGTTACAGTTTCCGACTTCTTGGTTTTTTTCAGAACTTCAACCTTATCGGAAGAATTAATATTCCCTATTAGTGAATCAAAAAAGCTGTAATCATCTCCCGATATTCCAAACTTCTCACGTCCTTTATCGGTCAGTGTTATCTGATAATCCGAAGCAGTTACTGCAGCCATTGAATTGATCGCATCGTCCGGAAGGAGAACTATATCAAGCATTTTTATAAAAGGCGAAGCAACGCTGTTAAAGGCTTCCACCATTTCCTTACTGCTTGTAACACTTTCAAATTCCGCATCACAATATTCTCCGACAGATTCCATCATAAGAGGCATCGGCGCAGCAAAAGAAATGATCTGATGAGGGCTCATACCGGTGCTGTAGCTTATATCCAGCTCAGCACGTCTTATAGCTTTCTGAAAATACCTCATCACATCAAGATGACTTATAAACTTTACCGGACCTGTTTTACTGTATTTTATCCTGGTCTTCATAAATCACGTCCAAATCTCAACAAATATTCATCAATAAACAACTGACAATACAAACATTAATAATATGGCTAATTCTATTTTCGATTAACCATTCTTATTTCCCAAAGCATACGCCACTGCCAAATACTGCAGCGCCACAGCCCTGGCATTTATCACGGCAGTTCGAAGTAACTCTGCCTTCTTTTGCAGCCTGCCATTCCTTCATAAGGAACTGCTTCGAAACACCTGCATCGAGATGATCCCAAGGGAAGACTTCATCAAGTCCCCTCTCCCTTTCGGTGTAAAATTTATAATCGATACCATTCTCGGCAAAAGCCCTGCAGTATCTCTCCATATCAAAGAACTCTGTCCAGGCATCAAATATGGCACCGTCTCTGTAGGCATCATAAATAACCTTTGACAGTCTTCTGTCTCCTCTGGCAAATACTGCCTCCAACACAGAAATATCCTGATCATGGTATGCAAATTTAAGTCTCTTCTTATTGAGCTGCTGGTTAAATGTATCTTTTACATGTCTTGCTCTTCTGACGTATTCATCTCTTGGGAGCATCGGAGCCCACTGGAACGGAGTAAAAGGCTTCGGAACGAAGTAAGATGCGGATGCCGTAATCTGAAGAGAACCGACTCTCTCCTCCTTAGGAACAGTTTCAAAATACTCCTCCGATATTCTCTCGGAAAGAAGCGCTATACCCTCAGCATCCTCATCTGTCTCGGTCGGAAGGCCAAGCATGAAGTAAAGCTTAACCTTATTCCAGCCACCCTTAAAGGCATCTCTGGAACCATTAATTATATTTTCTTCTGTAATACCTTTATTTATAACATCTCTCAGTCTCTGAGAACCGGCCTCAGGCGCAAAGGTCAGCGAAACCTTCTTGATATCCTGAACCTTCTTCATGACCTCAAGTGAAAAAGCGTCAATACGCAGTGACGGAAGCGAAACATTGATATGCTTCTTATCCATCTCATCCATAAGATAATCGAGAAGTTCCTTCAGCGACAGATAATCACTTGTTGAAAGTGAAGCAAGAGAAACCTCTTCATAACCTGTATTTTTCAGCATGGTGTCAGCATATTTCTTAAGCAGTTCAACATCCTTCTGCCTGGTCGGTCTGTAGATCATTCCTGCCTGACAGAATCTGCAGCCTCTGATACAGCCCCTCATAACCTCAAGAACAACTCTGTCCTGAGTTGCACGAAGATATGGAATAACAGGCTTCATCGGATATGGCACACTGTTAAAGTCAGTAACGACAACCTTCTTTATCTTAGCAGGAACATCACTGTATTTCGGAGTAATGGCCTCGACCGTACCATCCTCCTTATAGCTGACATCATACATTGAAGGAACATAGATTCCCTTGATCTGTGAAGCCTTCCTGAGAAATTCCTCTCTCGTCATATCGCTGTTTTTATATTCTTTATATAACGAAAACAATTCATCATAGCTGACCTCACCTTCACCGATATAGAAGATGTCGAAGAAATCAGCAACCGGCTCAGGATTAAATACACAAGGACCGCCTCCGATAACTATCGGATCACCCTTCGATCTTTCAGCAGCAAATATAGGAAAGCCCGAAAGTTCGATAACCTGAAGAATATTTGTATAACACATCTCATACTGAAGTGTTATACCCAGAAAATCAAAATTCTTAACCGGGCTCTGAGTTTCTAGAGTAAAAAGAGGTATGTTTTTCTCCCTCATGATCCTGTCCAGATCCGGCCACGGACTGTAAACCCTCTCACAATAGGTGTCTTCCCTGCGATTGAACATATCATAAAGAATCTGTATTCCCAGATACGACATTCCAATCTCATAGACATCAGGAAAACACATAGCAAAACGGATATCAACAGAATTGATATCCTTTTCTACCATATTTACCTCATGCCCGATATACCTCGAAGGCTTCTCCACGGACATCAATATTTCATCTGAAAGAGCTAATTTAGTCATAATTTATTTCCATTTATTTATCTAGTTATAGTTATCATTAACACATATATCTCCGAAGGCGTATTCGACAACTACACTTGAAGATATATATCATAATTAATACATCTACGCGATGAGGATATACGCCTCTGAGGGCGTATTCTTGCTACAACCGAAGAGGCGTATATCCTCTGCATCATTTATATGAAATATTTATATCCAATCAGTTCTTAAATGAGTGAACCGGCGCCGGTATACGTCCGCCTCTGTTTACGAAAGCCGCACAGTCATAAGGATTAACCTTCATTATCGGTGCATATCCGAGCAGTCCGCCAAACTCAACAGACTCGCCCTCCTTCTTTCCGATAACAGGGATAACTCTTACTGCTGTTGTCTTCTGATTGATCATACCGATAGCCATCTCATCAGCGATGATACCGGAAATAGTTGTTGCCTTGGTATCACCAGGAATTGCTATCATATCGAGACCAACCGAACAAACGCAGGTCATTGCCTCAAGCTTCTCTATCGTAAGTGCGCCCTTTTCAGCAGCTTCGATCATGCCTGCATCCTCACTTACAGGGATAAATGCACCTGAAAGTCCTCCGACATATGAAGAAGCCATTATACCGCCCTTCTTAACCTGATCATTAAGAAGTGCAAGTGCAGCTGTTGTTCCCGGAGCACCGGCATATTCAACACCGATCTCATGAAGAATATCTGCAACTGAGTCACCTACAGCCGGTGTAGGAGCAAGTGAAAGATCAACGATACCGAAAGGAACTCCGAGTCTCTTTGATGCTTCTCTTGCAACAAGCTGACCAACTCTGGTTATCTTAAATGCAGTCTTCTTTATAGTCTCGCAGAGCACCTCAAAGCTTTCGCCTCTAACCTCTTCAAGAGCAGTCTTAACAACTCCAGGGCCTGAAACGCCGACATTTATTATCCTGTCAGCCTCGGTCACACCATGGAAAGCACCTGCCATGAAAGGATTGTCGTCAGGAGCATTGCAAAATACAACAAATTTTGCACATCCGATGGAACCCTTATCAGCTGTCAGTTCAGCAGCTTCCCTTATCTTCTCACCGATAAGCTTGACTGCATCCATATTTATACCTGTTTTAGTAGAACCGCAGTTTACAGAGCTGCAGACTACATTTGTCTCAGCAAGAGCCTTAGGAATTGACTCGATAAGCAGCTTATCTGCAGGCGTCATACCCTTACTTACAAGAGCTGAATATCCGCCGATAAAGTTAACACCCACCTCGGCAGCGGCTCTGTCGAGTGTTTTTGCGATCATTACAAAATCATCAGTGGTCTTACAAACCGAACCGCCTACTATAGCTATCGGAGTAACTGATATTCTCTTATGAACTATGGGAATTCCGTACATCTTTGTGATCTCTTCACCTGTATGTACGAGATTCTTTGCGCTCTCTGTTATCTTCTTATATATCTTATCGCAGGTTTCCTCAACATCCTTACCTACGCAGTCAAGCAGACTGATACCCATGGTGATGGTCCTGACATCCAGGTTCATCCTGCTGACCATATTATTTGTTTCCAAAACTTCATTTAATGTTATCATGTTTATCTCCATTTCAAATACGTTTTGCAGACCACGTATTATCTAACAATTTAATCAAATGCCGATTTTTTGACGGCAAACACTATATAAGCATTCACCTGCTTTTACAGTTTTATAAGATCATATCTAATTGCATCAATACCATCTTATAACTATATTGGAATTAGATGCGGTGCATCATATCAAATATTTCTTCCTTCTGAGCCTTGATCTCAACACCGATCTCATGTCCTACGGATGCGAGCTCTGAAGCAAGCTCATCGTGTGATTTTATTGAACCTGCAGTATCAACAAGCATCATCATATTAAAATACCCCTGCATTGTTGTCTGCGTGATATCGCAGATATTGATATTATTGCTTGCCAGATAAGTACAAACCTTAGCAATGATTCCTACCGTGTCCTTACCTATAACTGTTATTACTGTTCTGTTCATAAAAAACCTCCGTATATGTATTATTACTTTATGATTGTAAATATAGCATCATATGAAAATATAGTAAACAAATCTCTATAAATAATATCCCGATATTATTACTTATTAATATCTAAATCATATCATACAAACGATTCATGCGATTAAAATTCGTCTCAGGATACTTCATATAACCTGTCCGGCCTGTCACGAAATGCTGTATGAAGGTCAAAGTTCCTCACATCTTCAGTGAAGGGATTATCGGAAATCTCACATTTTACAGCCTCGTATGCAAGCTCCGGAAGATTATTATCCTTACTCAGATGTCCGAGGATTATCGTTTTTATATGGTCATTCAGGAGTCGCTTGATGAATCTTCCCGAAGCCTCATTCGAGAGATGTCCTCTCTCGCCAAGTATTCTTCTCTTTAACGCATAGGAATAAGGTCCGACCTCAAGCATCCTTATATCATGATTGGCCTCAATAAGGAGTATATCACTGTCTGCAAGACATTTCACCAGATAATCATTATAATTCCCAAGATCTGTAGCAACGGAAACCTTATTTCTGCCATCCTCAAACGAATAACATACCGGTTCATAGGCATCATGCCAGATTGAATGAGGTTCTATTGAAAGATCACCGACCTTAAATTCGACATCACTGCTTATAACATTATACAGCCCACTGTCAATTTTCCCGAGTGAAGTAACCTCGTTTATCCCTTTAATGGTACCCGCCGTAGCATATATCGGCATACCATATTTTCTTGCCAGAACTCCAAGTCCTTTAATATGATCGCTGTGTTCATGCGTAACGACGATCGCGTCAAGATCAGAGCCGGTCATTCCTGCGTTCCTTAGCCCTTCCTCGATCTTCTTCATACTGAGACCCGCATCAATAAGAACAGCTGTATTTTCGGTACAAACAAGACTAGAATTGCCGCTGCTCCCGCTGGCTATATTCATGAATTTCATGTTTTATTCCACCATTCTGAATCTTTTATCACTTAACTATATCAAATAACAAATAATGTCTGTGATTTCAACATACAAATCAGATCATACTGTCACTCCGAAATCACAGGCTGATTCTGTATATCTTTTATCTCTTCATAAATGTCATATTCTCTCGGAACAGCTCTTCATATCTCTCATTTCCGCCCGGCTGAAGAGTTATGATACTCTTCCTGAATTGATCATATTTCTCAAAATCACCTGTTACAGCAAGTCTCTCTGCAGCAATAAGTGATGTATTACCGGCTGTAACAGCCTTTTCCAGAAGCTTAGAGGGAAGTATACCGATCGTCTCGGCATCCGCAAGCGACATGGCAAATCCAAAACCTCCGGCGATATATACCTTCTTTATATCATCAATATCTATCTCGGAACTCTCGATAAGAAATACTGCCGATGCATATATCGCTGCAACAGCAAGCTGTATCTCTCTTATTATCCTCGCATCAAGATGCAGCTTCGTACCTGCGATGGTAATATATCTTCCATTTTTTATAAAATCATCATCTAGTATAAGGCTTCTGTCAAGCTCTCCACGTTTAAGCAAATACGCTATTGCAGAAAGCGTAGTTTTACCATATACCTTCGATGCCCTTGTACTGTTTTCAAACGCAGGTCCGCAGGCAGCTGATAAGGCAAGATATTTCGTTCCGTCATTAAGGATCATCTCGCCATTGGTACCAAGATCTATAAGCATCTCTCCCGCACGAAGAGCATCATCAATACAAGATGTATTAACATTATTTTTATCGGTATCACTATCAATATCAGCTAAATTAACAGTATTAATACTTACATCACTGTAAGCTGATATTTCTTTCACACTACAGACAGAATTATGAGTCGGTTCACCCGCAATACCGTGTACGTACATTGCACCGGCGGCACTGTCTGCCCCGATAAAGGCAGATGCACCCGGAAGGACATGGCAAGGTATGATTTTGTTCAGAGTAATAATATTTTCCTCATTAAAAGGCATGACAAAAGGTGCCTTTCCGAGACTTGATATGCTTCTGTCAAGGATTATCGACGCCATCGCTGTGTTGGCCGTTATGACAGCTCTGCTGATAACTGATCGTCTATTATTCGTATCAGGCAGACTGATCGTACCATTTTTATCATCCGTATAACTGTCCGATAAATCCGGATCACTATCATCATCCGTTTTACTGCCGGACAAACCAAGTTTTTCGATCATACCGGCGATGGACTTTTCAATCTCCTCAAGTATGCATTTTCGCATGCTTGCCAGATTATCGCCTCTTTCAGACAGAGTTATCCTGGAGATGACATCCGAGCCAAACCTGCTCTGAGGATTAAGGAAACCATCTTTAATTATTACTCTATTTTCCTCATCAATTAAGGAAACTGCCACCGTTGTAGTACCTACATCGATGGCAGCAAATATCTTATTATCCATTAAAATATTGCCTTTGGTGTTTTCTCGAGAGGTCTGTAGCCTGACTTTTCCAGCCTCTTCATTATCTTATCCTTATGTTCAGGTCCGAAAGCTTCCATAGTGATAACAAGCTCAACAGCTGAATTTCTGTTAAGGGAAATAAACTGATTATGATCAAGCTTAATGATATTTCCCTGTTCTTCGGCAATTATGCTTGATACCTTAACAAGCTCGCCCGGCTTATCCGGAAGGAGAACCGAAACGGTAAATATTCTGCTTCTTGCAAAAAGTCCGTGCTGAACAACAGATGAAAGTGTGATGACATCCATATTTCCACCGGAAAGAATGCTGACAACCTTCTTATCCTCAGCTTTAAGATGCTTTAATGCTGCAACCGTAAGAAGGCCGCTGTTCTCAACTATCATCTTGTGATTTTCAATCATATCAAGGAAGGCAACGATAAGCTCGCTGTCCTCAACTGTTATTATCTCATCAATATTATCCTTGATATAAGGGAAAATAACGCTTCCCGGAGTTTTAACTGCAGTACCGTCAGCGATTGTATTAACAACCGGAAGGGTTGTAACCTCGCCCTTCTCAAGAGAAGTCTTCATGCAGCTTGCTCCTGCAGGCTCAACACCGATAACTTTGATATTCGGATTAAGCATCTTGGCAAGAGTTGATACACCTGTTGCAAGTCCGCCGCCACCGATTGGTACAAGGATGATGTCAACAAAAGGAAGATCCTTAAGTATTTCCATAGCAACGGTGCTCTGTCCTGTAGCGACTTCAAGATCATCAAAAGGATGGATGAAGGTGTATCCCTCCTCATCAGCAAGTGAAAGTGCATATTCGCAGGACTCATCATATACATCGCCCTTAAGGATTACCTCTGCTCCGAGCGATTTTGTCCTGTTGACTTTAATAAGCGGGGTTGATGTAGGCATGACAATTATAGCCTTGCAACCATACTCTCTTGCTGCATAAGCAACACCCTGAGCGTGATTACCTGCTGATGCTGTTATAAGTCCTCTGCCTCTTTCGATATCAGACAGCTGGCTGGTTTTATAATAAGCTCCTCTTATTTTGTATGCACCTGTAAGCTGCATATTTTCAGGTTTGAGGAAAACCTTATTTCCGGTCATTTTGCTGAAATACTCGCTTTCGATAAGACCTGTATTTCGAGCAACCTTTGATACTATATTATATGCTTCCTCGCACTTCTCGAGGGTGATTTTTTCCATCATATACTCTTCCTCTGTTATTATATTAAACATATTTATATACAGAAAAATATACCCATTTGTTTGTAGATAAAATACGCCCTCATGGGTATATTTTTCTGTATCTCAGTATACATCTATACTATTATAAACTATATTATTTAACAGCAATATATCTCCTCATATGTAGTAGAAACACTCACTCAGCACACATATTACTGTTTATTACATGACTAATTAATATCGAACAGGTCATCGTCCCTCTCCAGGCCTTCGTCGGCTTCGACGAGTCTTTCTACGTCGGACATCTCAGACTCAACGCTGAAGTCTGCAAAGAGAGCTGTTATGAACTGGCTAGGATTGAATTTCTGGAGATCATCGATCTTCTCTCCGATACCGATGTATTTTACAGGTACCGAAAGTTCTGACTGAATGGCGATAGCTATACCACCCTTGGCTGTACCATCAAGTTTTGTGATAATGATACCGTCGATCTCAGATACTGTAGAGAACTGTCTTGCCTGCTCGAGAGCGTTCTGCCCTGTCGTACCATCAAGTACGATAAGTGTCTCAACTGTGGCTTCAGGATATTCCTTGCCGATGATCCTTCTCATCTTGGCGAGCTCATCCATAAGACCCTTTTTGTTATGAAGACGTCCTGCAGTATCTACAAGAAGAATATCCGTATTTCTTGCCTTGGCAGCAGAAACAGCATCATAAACAACAGCTGAAGGGTCTGAGCCCTCACTCTGTGCAATAATGTCAACCTCAGCACGATCTGCCCAGGTCTTCAGCTGATCTATGGCAGCGGCTCTGAAGGTATCGGCAGCGGCGATAAGAACCTTCTTGCCTCTCTTCCTGTACTGAGCAGCCAATTTTCCGATAGATGTTGTCTTACCAACACCATTAACACCGATAACAAATATAACCGATCTCTTCTCTTCAAAATCATATTCGCTGTCATCAACATCCATCTGGTCACGGAGGCTGTTTATGATGAGCTCCTTACACTGAGCCGCATCCTTGATCTTAAGCTCCTTAACCTTGGCTTTAACATCATCGATAACTTTCTCTGATGTTTCATAGCCCATATCAGCCATTACAAGAGTTTCCTCGAGCTGATCATAAAAATCATCATCTATCTCATTTGCCTTAAAGAGATTGCTGAAGCTTTTTGATATACTGTTTCTGGTCTTGCTGAGACCCTCCTTCAGTTTTTGAAAAAATCCCATTTACTGTTTAACCTCCTGCTTAATCATCAAGCTTATCTTCAATAAGATTTACGGAAACAAGTGTTGATACACCCTTTTCCTGCATGGTAATACCATATAATATGTCAGCAGATTCCATGGTACCTCTTCTGTGAGTAATAACGATAAACTGTGTATCCTTTGAAAGTCTGTCGAGATATTTTGCAAAACGTTTAACGTTTGAGTCATCAAGGGCAGCCTCGATCTCATCAAGGAGACAGAATGGCGATGGCTTAAGACTCTGAATTGCAAAAAGAAGTGCAATAGCCGTAAGACTCTTCTCTCCACCGGAAAGCTGCATCATGTTCTGAAGCTTCTTTCCCGGCGGCTGAGCATTGATGATGATACCTGATTCAAGTATATCGTCCTCATCAACCAGCGAAAGCGTTGCCTTACCACCACCGAAGAGTTCTTTAAATACCTTGTTGAACATCTCCATGATATCCTTAAATCTCTCGGTAAAGGTCTCCTTCATGGCCTTCTCAAGTTCTGCGATGATATTTCTGAGATTGTCCTCAGCTTTAACAATATCATCTCTCTGAGCCGTAAGGAATTCATACCTTTCGGAAACCTCTTTATATTCCTCGATTGCATTTACATTCACGTCACCGAGGGCTCTTATCTCAGTCTTGAGAGCTGAAATTTCTTTCCTGAGAGTTGTTCTGCTCTTCTCCTCACCGGTCTTCGGAAGTGCCTGCGCAGACTGGTAGGTAAGCTCATATTCCTCCCACATATAATTGATCTGGGCATCCTTCTTCTCGGTGATCTTCTCTATGGTACCGTTAAGAGTAAATATAGCCTTATCGAGTCTGTTGATCTCCTGAGACAGCTCTTCACGACGGTTCAGGAATTCCTTATGTTTTTTATTTATATTTTCTTTTTCTTCTATTTGCTTAGTAAGAAGAACACCTTTTTCAACAATGGTCTTCTCGTTCTTCTTCCTCTGCTCTGTAAGATTTTTAATCTTTTCGCTGAAGGATGCTTCGTTTGAACCGGCTTCATCAAGACGTCTTCTGTATGAATCAGCCTCATCTCTGGTTCTTTCAATATCTCCCTCAACACGTTCTATATTCTGATCAACGAAGCTGTACTGCTGCTTTATGCTTCCTGCTTTAAGTGAAAGTGAAGCATATTCCTCATCACGAAGCTTCTTCTCATTTTTCAGATCCTCAAGCTTTTTCTCAAGACCCGCAATAGTGAGTTTTCTCTCCTCAATGGCATTTTCCTTCTGCTTGCCCTCATCGAAGAGTTCATCCTTATTGACATTGATATCCTTGATCTGTTCATCAAGCTCAAGATTCTCTTTCTTGATCGTATCAAAAAGCTGCAGAGTCTCATCAAGACTTCTCGAAGAATTCTCGAAGCTGATACGTAGTGTATTTTCTTCGATACCCTGTCTCTGGATAACCTGATTCAGACGATCTCTCTCTTCCTTAAGAGACTCCCTCTTCATGAGAAGTTCTGTCTCCTTCTGCCTTGCCTTCTGAAGTGAAGTACTTGCCTTCTTGATATCCTCAATAAGCTGATCAAGCTCTCTCTTACGGCCAAGCAGATTACTCTGATTCTTGAAGGTACCACCGGTCATGGATCCGCCCGGATTGATAAGTTCGCCCTCAAGAGTTACCAGTCTGAGAGACTGCTTATATTTTGCAGCAAGCTTTGTGGCATTATCGACTGTATCAACAACTATGGTTCTTCCGATAAGGTTATCGACTATGTTCTGGTATTTTGAATCAACCTTTACAAGCTTTGATGCAAGACCAATAACGCCCTTTTCCTTAAGCGCATCAGGGTCAACGCTGCCTCTTGCAACAATACTTGATGCAGGAAGAAATGTAGCTCTTCCGGCTTTATTCTCCTTAAGGAATCGTATCATCTTCTTGGCTGTTTCTTCAGTATCGGTAACGATATTCTGGATATTTCCACCAAGAGCTGTTTCGATTGCTATCTCATAATCCTTATCAACCTTAACGATGTCTGCTACAACGCCTATGATACCGGGATTTCTGTCCTTCTGCTCCATTACGCGCTTAATACTGTTACCATAACCCTCATATCTCTCTGTGAGATTAAGGAGTGCGTCATGTCTTGAACGAAGGCTTACAACAAGCTGATTATACTTTGTAATATCCGATTTAACTGCAGATGCTTCCTCAGTATTATTTCTGATACCGTTTTCGGCATTTTTGTGTTTCTCCTGATTCTCACGGAGAAGCTCGGAAGCACTTGCAAGAGATTCTGAAAAGTTCTTCTTTTCTTCTCTGAATCTTGCTTCATCACTCTTTAAAGAAAGATATTTCTGCTGGAGTTCGGTCTTCCTGAGCGAAATATTCTCAAGCATGGTATCATAACGACCGACCTTGGCCTTCAGAGTTCCGCCTTCATTAATGAAATCAATGATCTCACTCTTAGCAGTTTCAATCTCTTCCTCCAGGGAAGATATACCGGTTTCAAGCTCATCACACTGCTTTTTCTTGCCGGAAACTTCCTTTTCGGCCGCCTTAATTATTTCATTATAATCCTTCTTCTGGGCATTATATCCTTCAAGTTCCTTCTCGAGACCTTCTATCTTTTCTTCAGTCTTACGTATCTCCCCGAGGATAAGTTCCTTATTCTTATTTTCAGATGAAATCTGCTCAGTAAGAACTCTGATCTCACCATCTGATTTTTCATTTTCAAGCTTCTTATCATTTATGAAGGCTCTGGTATCGTCAATCTCCTGATTCTTCTCTTCAAGAGTCTTCTCAAGCTCTTCATATCTTGTTCTTGTCTGGTCAAATTCATCAGTCAGGCGCTTTGTATCATCCTGCATGATGGAAAGCTCTTCATCATGCTTCTCAAGCTGCTGATTGATCTCGTTAATCTCAAGCAGGAATGATGAAACCTCAAGTGCCTTGAGATCCTCCTTAAAAGCCAGATATTTCTTAGCCTTCTCGGACTGTCTTGCAAGAGGTCCCACACGTCCTGAAAGCTCGCTCAGTATATCATTGACACGGCTGAGATTCTGGTGTTCAGAAAGAAGTGCCTTCTCGGTAGCCGCTTTATTTTTCTTATATTTAACTATACCGGCAGCCTCATCAAAAAGCTCTCTCTTCTCATCAGGCTTTCCGCTCAGGATCTGCTCGATCTTACCCTGACCGATAATTGAATATCCTTCTTTACCGATACCTGTATCGAAGAACATTTTATTAACGTCCTTAAGTCTTGTAACCGTACCGTTTATAAGATATTCACTTTCACCCGAACGATAAACTCGTCTGGCAACCGTAACCTCATTGTAATCAACAGGAAGCTTATGATCGCTGTTGTCCAGAGTGATCGCAACATACGCTGAGCCCTGAGGTTTACGAAGCTCAGTACCGGCAAATATGACATCCTCCATCTTGGAGCCTCTGAGCTTTGATGCACTCTGCTCACCGAGAACCCATCTTACAGCATCTGCAACATTACTCTTGCCCGAGCCGTTTGGTCCAACTATGGCTGTTATACCGTCATTGAATTTAAAATCAATTTTATTTGCAAATGATTTAAAACCGTTTACTTCTATACTTTTTAAGTACATGATATTTTCTCGCTTCTACTTATATTTAACATCAGACAGATCGTTTATTCCAAGTTTAACAAGAGTTTTATGTGCCGCAATCTGTTCTGCGCCTTTTTTGGTGTTAGCTTCACCTTTTTCATATTCCGTTTCTTCACCCAGAGGTCCCATACACGCCTGAACGGTATATACATGGCAATGATCTGGTCCTGTCACGGATATTTCCTTATAAATAAGATTAAATCCATACTTCTGCGAATACTCCTGAAGTATCGATTTTGAATCATGAAACAGAGCTTTCTTCTCAATATCAGTCATCAGATGTTTCATGACATAATCCTTTGCAGGCTCAAGTCCGCCGTCAAGATAAATGGCTCCGAGTACTGATTCAAACAGATCGCACAGTATCGAATTTCTCTCTCGTCCGCCGGTAATATCCTCGCCTCTGCTTAGATAGAGGTATTCACCATACCCAAGTGAACGGCTTATCTGCGATAACGTATATTCACACACAAGGCTTGCACGAAGCTTCGTCAGTTCACCTTCCGGTTTTTCAGGATATCTGTCATACAATTCTCTGCTGGAGATAAATTCCAGAAGTGAATCACCAAGAAATTCAAGCCTTTCATATGAAGATATTCCCTCCGAACGATATTCATTTGTAAATGATTTATGAGTGAAAGCTGTATCAAGGTATCCCTTATCTTTAAAATGATATCCTATTCTTTCCTCAAGTCCGGAATAATCATGAACTCCATAATTCATTATCGATCAACCTTGTCCATTCTAAACTTATTATAACTTTTGTTTTTGATATCCGGTTTATTATTCGGATTTATCATTTTCTTCTTCAGCTATCAGTCCTTCGATTATCTTGCCGCTGACATCCTTCTGTACAAACTCGTTACACTGTCTGATGGCACTGATAACCTCGCCTTCCTTGGCATTTCCATGAATCTTTACAACAAGTCCCTTGAGTCCGAGCAGCGGTGCCCCACCCTTATTGCTGGCACTGAACTTGGAAAGAGTCTTCTTCATAGGCTTTTTAACCAGAATCGCGCCCACCTTACTTTTAAATGAGCTCAGCATGGAGGTTTTGATCTCAGAAAGAAGTGTTTTACCAAGGCCTTCATAAAGCTTGATTATGACATTTCCCACAAAGGCTTCGGTTACGATAACATCTACCTTGCCATCCGGTATCTCTCTTGCCTCTATGCTTCCTACGAAATTAATATCCTTGCACGCCTTGAGCAGCGGATAGGTCTCCTTAACCAAAGCGTTTCCTTTTTCTTCCTCTGTACCGATATTAACGATTGCAACGGTAGGATTCTTTCTTCCTTCTATATTTTCCATATAGATTGAACCCATTCTGGCAAACTGAACAAGAACCTCTGGTCTTGCATCAACATTTGCACCACAGTCAAGAAGAAATGACGGCTTACCCGAGGTTGGCACCATAACGCCAAGTGGAGTCCTCTTTATTCCTCTTGTACGACCAACCACAAACTGTCCGCCGGCAAGTATGGCTCCCGAGCTTCCTGCGGAAATAAATGCATCGCAGGTTCCGTCCTTCACAAGATTAAGAGCTACAACAAGAGATGAATCCTTCTTTTTCTTGACTGCCTCAACAGGCGCGTCATGACAGGTAATCTCCTCGGTTGCATTTACAACCCTGATCCTGTCTTTATCATATGCATACTGGCTGAGAAGATTCTTCAGCTCCTCTTCATGTCCAGTAAGATATATCGTAACATTACTGTTTTCTTCCAGGCCCTTAACGGCTCCTCTGACAACAACCTCCGGGCCATTGTCACCGCCAAATGTATCGATAACTATATTTACCTTCTTTTTATCGCTCAACCTGATATACCTCCGAATAGTTTATGGCATAAAAACGCTTTTACTATTTTAGAACAAATACAGCATTTATGCAACTGATTTTAATCAACATATGCTCAATCGTAAACGCCTGCCACCGGCAGGCAGCACCTATTTGCGCCGAGACTCATCCCCCGGAGGAATTTATAAAATAGTAACGCTGTTTCCTGTTCTATACAAAGCATTAAAAAAAGCCGTACAATGACGGCTTTTTTTAATAATCTATAAACCAAGATTAATCAACTGAAACGATCTCCTTCTTGTTGTAAGATCCGCAGTTCTGACATACTCTGTGAGGAACCATGAGTGAGCCACACTTGCTGCACTTAACAAGATTTGGAGAAGTCATCTTCCAGTTTGCTCTTCTTTTATCTCTTCTAGCCTTAGAAGTCTTGTTCTTTGGACAAATTGACATATCGGAAACACCTCCCTTACGAAAATCACACTTTCTGTATTATACAGACAGGGTATATACTTGTCAACAACTTTTTATTATTCTTTCAACGTTTTTTTCTGTCCGGTTTATTTCAGCAGAAAAACCTCATGTAAACACCCGGAAACAAATTAAACAAGTGCAGCTGTTTCTCTTGCGATTGCAAGCTCCTCATTTGTCGGAATAACAAAAACCCTGACTTTAGAATCAGCTGTACTGATAAGAGCCTCATCGTGGCATTTATCATTAGCCTCTTTATCAACGGTTATTCCGAGATATCCAAAGTAACTCAGTATCTCTTCACGAACAAGATTATCATGCTCACCGATACCTGCAGTAAATACTATAGAATCAACTCCATTCATTGCAGCGATGTATCCGCCGATAAGCTTTGCTGCCTGATAACAGAATACTTTAAATGCTATTGTAGCCTTCTTATCACCCTGTACATATCCTGCATCAATATCTCTCATATCACTTGAGATACCGGATATACCATAGATGCCTGATTTCTTGTTGAGCGTATTCATTATATCATCTATACCCGATTCTTCCTTATGAGCGATATACTCGATAATAGCCGGATCGATACTTCCTGATCTTGTACCCATGATAAGTCCTTCAAGAGGAGTCATTCCCATGGAGGTGTCAACTGATTTGCCGCCATTTACTGCAGTTATGCTGGCGCCGCCGCCCAGATGACATACAATAACCTTGGTCTCCTCTGCAGGCTTGCCAAGCAGTTCTATCGCTCTCTTACTCACAAAGCTGTGGCTTGTTCCGTGGAAGCCATATCTTCTGACCTTGTATTTTTCATAATAAGAATATGGAAGACCGTAAATATAAGCCTTCTCAGGCATCGTCTGATGAAATGCAGTATCAAAAACTGCCACGTTCGGAACGCCCGGCATAAGCTTTCTGCAGGCATTAATACCGAGTATATTGGCCGGATTATGAAGAGGCGCAAGATCACTGCAGGCTCTTATTTCTTCAATTATCGCATCATCAACAACCACTGATGAAGAGAAGCTCTCTCCTCCATGAACAACTCTGTGACCTACAGCACCTATTTCCGAAAGATCCTTTACAAGTCCAAAATCAGGATCTGTCAGTCTGTCAATAACCAGCTTAAGAGCAACGCTGTGATCCGGCATTTCCACAGTCTCACTGGCCTTGCTTCCGTCTCTCTTATTATAATTGATTACTCCGGTCCCTCCAATTCTCTCGCAGAGTCCCTTTGCTATAACAGACTCATCCTCAGAATTGATCAACTGATATTTAAGAGTTGTCGAACCGGCATTGATAACAAGTATCTTCATTATTTTTCTCTCCTTTTATAATAATCGGGTAAAAAAACTGCCCGACCGTATTGTCATAATATCATATATAAATCTCAGCATCCTAAGTATTATTCATAGACAGCATATTCGGATGATCGATATATTACTTACGTTTTTCTAGGGTCTCCTCTTCCCGTCCATCGATAATTACAACGCCACGTCCATGTTCCTTACCATAGTACATAGCTTCGTCTGATCTGCTCAGAAGTTCATGAACTGTTTTGGTCGTCTCTGGGAATGACGCAATACCTATACTTGAATTGACATGTATCTTGTACTGCTCAAATTCCACCTCCGATGCCTTTATGGCGTCATGCATCTCGGTTACCGTATTATAAGCATCCTCAACATTCTTACCCGGAAGTATAAGGAGGAACTCCTCTCCACCATATCTGCAGGCAACTCCCTTATGCTGCTTTGCAAAGGAATTAACTACATTTGCAACCATTTTGATCACAGCATCACCTGCCAGATGGCCATAAGTATCATTAACATTCTTAAACTTATCAATATCAAGCATAGCTACCGAAAGATAACCATTCTCATCAGCTGCTTTCATGGAGATGTTATAGAATATCTCGTTGAAATATGCCCTGTTATAAATACCCGTAAGTCCGTCACGTCTTGCCATATCCTGCATCTGCAGATAAAGAAGCGTATTTTTAAGAGAAACCGAAAGGTTTACAACAGCAGATTCAAAGAAGGAATAACCGCCTTCAAAGAAGCCTGAGCTTCTGTCGCCAACAAGAAGGATTCCATAAAGCTCATTATCAAGAATAGCCGGGAATATAACAAGATTGGCCATACTGAGGCCGAAATCCTCGGAACTGTTATGTACGGTACCATCTATCCTCATCTCATAGATATCATTATTCTTTCTTGATGCAACAGTATTAAATATCTCTCTGAAATTAAGTCCGAGCAGCTTCTCAGCAGCCTTGTTCGAAGCAGGCGCATCATTACTGCCCTCTCTGGCAGTGCGTATAGCCATATATGGCTCATTATCAATAAATACATTTTCCCTGATATAAAAGCCGCATATATCAGGTTTACGGTCTCTCATTATGTTATCAAGAAGGATATTCATACCCTTCGGAACATCATTGGTCATGGAAACATTTTTCATTATCTCGACAAGGGTTCTGATGTCGGCATTAAGCGCCTTAAGATCATTATTGGCCTTGGCAAGATCGATCTTCTGATAATTGATCAGATTATTAACCTGATTAAGCTTGTCCTGATATGTTCTGAGACTGGCATTTTCTTTAACCAGACTCTCATTGTTGGAATTAAGGCTTCCGATGGTTTTGTCATAATGGGCAACTGTTCCGTTGTAGTAATCTGATACAGCAAAGGTTATGCATATAATTCCGGTTGTACAGAGCCCGGAAATTATAAGCATATATGTATCCATGCTTCCGCCGATCGATCTGAAACAGCCCAGTGCAATAAGGACACCACCCAGTATTTTCTTATAAAGCAGTATCATACTGTCAAAGGACAGATCAAAAAGAATGAATTCAAGATAGATACAAAAATACGCAACAACAACACCAATGAACTCAACAGCGTTGATCTTGGTTATAAAGCAGCCGGCCGTAAGAAGGCCAAGCTGAACTATGCACTTAATTGTCTGGAATTTACTTCTGAAAAGACAGTCTTTAAATTTACAATAAAGATCGCCAAGAAGGCATACGATATAAACGGCGCCGAAATAAACCGCCACTTTATTATCATTAGAAAGCCCCGCCATCTTTGTGCAAACAGTATATAACGCCAGCCCGACATAAGTTATGATACGCAACAAAATAAATCTGCTGGTAGTAGATTCTACAAAATCCCTGGTCACAACAAAATACCCCCAAAAAACCAAGTAATTCTATCTAGTAAATAGTCACACAGACCACAACTCAATTTTACCATAAATCGGATAATAATCAATCAAAATATTTCTTAAAAACATCATCGATAACTCTCTCGGTCATTCCGAAATCATAAGAATTATCGATAACGATATCCGAATTTTCACGGTAAAAATCATCATCCTTCTGGTTTTTCATAACAGACAGACATTTCTCCCTCGTGTATCCTCTTCCATCCATAAGTCTTTCTATACGTACATCCCTGTCCGCATAAACAAAAACCATATTATCGCATATTGCTTTGTAGCCTTCTTCTATAAGAAGAGCGGCTTCGATGAAAAAGAGCTTTATCTCCTCATGTCTGTCATTCCTGATAAAGCCGCCGTCAGCAAGATCTATCATATCCATTATCTCTTCTCTGACAGCAGGATGAGTCAGGCTGTTAAGCAGTTTTAGTTTATCCGGATCACTGAATACGATTGCCGCCAGAGCAGCACGGTTGATCTCTCCGGATTCATTTAATATTTCATCACCAAAGGCTTTGGTAACAGCCATATATATCCTTTCACCCTTATTCATGAGTCTCTCGGCCAGCCTGTCCGCTTTCAGGATATAAACGCCCTGTTTTTCAGATATATATTTAAGCACACGGCTCTTCCCTGAACCTATACCTCCGGTAATACCTATAACCTTCATTTATAACTACCCCATTATCTTATTGATTTAAAACAGCAATTAAAAACATCAATCATCAGGAAAAAATCTTTATATCACTTTGCATCATAGAGGCTTGTCCCCTCATGAACATCCGCAGTAAGCGGTACGGACAGGGTAACAACCTTTTCCATGCATTCCTTAAGAAGCTGAGAAACCTCTTCCACTTCATCCTTATATGCCTCGATAAGAAGTTCATCATGTATCTGAAGGATAAGTCTGGACTTAAGACCTCTCTTAGCCAGTTCCTCATAAACAGAGATCATCGCAAGCTTAATGATATCGGCTGCCGTTCCCTGTATAGGAGAATTCATGGCTATTCTCTCACCAAAGCTTCTCTGCATAAAGTTCGAACTGCTGAGCTCCGGAACCGGTCTCTTACGTCCGAAAAGAGTTGAAACACTACCGCTCTTCTTAGCCGAAGCGATAAGTGCATCAAGATAAACCTTAACCCGTGGATAGGTTTCAAAATATTTATCAATATAGTCCTGAGCCTCTTTTCTGCTTATATCAAGATCCTGACCGAGTCCAAAGGCACTGATACCGTAAATAATACCAAAATTAACAGCCTTGGCCTTTCTTCTCATATCTGAGGTCACATCTTCCTGTGAAACGCCGAAAACCTCCGAAGCAGTCATTGCATGAATATCTCTTCCGCTTTGAAAAGCGCCTATCAGCTTTTCGTCACCTGACATATGAGCCATACATTTCAGTTCAATCTGAGAATAATCCGCATCGACAAAAACACAGTTTTCTTTAGGAACAAATGCTTTTCTCAGCTCTCTTCCGATTCCTGTTCTCATAGGGATGTTCTGAAGATTTGGCTCTGTACTGCTTATTCTTCCTGTTGCTGTAACAGTCTGATTAAAGTGGCTGTGTATCCTGCCATCTGAAGCTACACAGGAAAGCAGACCCTCAACATAGGTTGAAAGCAGCTTACTGAGCTGTCTGTATTCAAGAATAAGTGAAATAATTGGGTGCTCATTTTTAAGCTTCTCCAGCACCTCGGCATTGGTCGAGTAGCCTGTCTTGGTCTTCTTTCCGTTCGGCAATCCAAGCTTCTCAAACAGTATTTCACCAAGCTTCTTAGTCGAATTGATATTGAACTCTTCGCCTGCGCCCTCGTATATCATATTCTTAAGCACTTCTATTCTTTCCTTAAGCCCTTCACCGAAGGATACGAGTTCTTCTCTGTTAACCGCTATACCGGCCTTTTCCATGCTGTCCAGTACAAATATAAGCGGAAATTCTATATCTGTATAAAGTCCGGCAAGCTTTTCATCGGCAAATATCTCTTCGGAAATCTTATCATAAGCCCTGTAGGCTGTCGAAGACGCGTATGAAATGTATTTCCTGAATTTTTCTTCATCAAACATGAAGATATTGACAGGCTCTTTGCCTATCATTTCCTTCCTGTCCGGATAGCTTTCGCCCAGAAAATCCCTTGCTATATCATTATATTCATATCCGTTTCTCAGAGGATTGATAAGATATGCGGCAACACCGATATCAAAAACCTCATCCTCTTCATCAATATCGAGAAGATTTATATATTCCTTAAGACCTATAAAGCTAACCGTAATATTTTCGTCCTGCAGCCTTCTGTATATCTGCCCGGTCGAAACCGCTCCCATATCTCTTATAATAAATATATCCGCTTCAATGCATATTGCTGAGCCGATCAAACTGCCGTCACTGTCAGTTACAGGGAACAATCCTGCATGACCTGATTTTGCCGCCAGCCCAATAAGCTTCTCCAAAGCACTGTCTAAACCATCAGCATTAACATCGGTAAGCAGCATTTCACGGCTTTCATCCTTCTTTTCTTCAAAGCTGAATCTACCGAGAAAGCTTTTCAGTTCTAGTTCATTCAGAATATCATAAGCTTCGGCAGAAAACATCCTTTCATCCGATATAGCTGTATCCTCTATAGAAACTCCAAGCTCACAGTCAAGCTTAATGGTTGCAAGCGTTCTTGACAGAAACGCCTGTTCCTTATATTCGATCAGATTCTGTTTGGTAACACCTGCCTTTATCTCATCAAGATGCTCATAAAGTCCTTCTATCGAATGGTATTTTGTAATAAATCCTTCGGCAGTCTTTGGTCCAACCTTCGGAACTCCCGGAATATTATCAGAAGTATCTCCCATAAGTCCCTTAAGATCGATAAACTCCTTCGGTGTAACCTTATATGCCTCCATAACATCTGAAGCATAATAATCCTCGATAGTCGTTTTTCCGGCTTTGGTCTTGGGTATCCTTATCAGAACCTTGTCGGTTGCAAGCTGCAGCAGATCTCTGTCTCCTGAGAGAACAGTAACACTGTATCCTGCATTTTCTCCTATAACAGACATGGTTCCGATGATATCATCAGCCTCAAGTCCTTCTCTTTCTATTATCGTTACACCCATTGCTTTAAGCAGCTTCTTAATTTCAGGGAACTGCTCTCTCAGCTCAGGATCCATTGATTTACGTGTACCCTTATAAGCCTCAAACATCTTATGTCTGAATGTTGGTGCATGAAGATCGAAAGCCACAGCTATGTTACCGGGCTTTTCTTCATCAATTATCTTAAATATTATATTCAGAAAACCGAGGACAGCATTCGTGTGAAGTCCGCTGTGATTAGTCATCTCCGGAAGTCCGTAGTATCCTCTGTTCATTATGCTGTTTCCGTCAATCAGCAGAAGCTTCTTCATCCTTTACTTCCTCCGTAGTTATCTCTCTGTCATCGTAAATATCGTTACCGATCCTATCAATATTATCAAAGTTATTCCTTATCCCTCTGTAAACCTCTATCTTCTTAAATATACTGGCTTCGGGAACGGTTTCATATTTTATGCTGTCACGTATCCTGTCTCTGTCCGAAATAAGAAGCGGATCACTTAGTTCTCTGTGAAAATACGCATTTCCCTGAGATCTTAGCTTCCTGTCCTGCTCGAAATAATAAACCTTGTTAAGGGCTCTGCCGTAAAAAATAAAAATAGCTGCCACTATGCCTGCGATTACAATTGAGAATGCTGAAAATTTTCTTCTCTTACGTCCCTTAAGATGATGCTCAAGTTTTTTCAGACGTGCTGAAAGATCGGCACTGAAATCAGTTGCGATCTCCTGTTTGGAGTCGATCTGTTTCATCCCGATCATAAGAGTATAATATATTTCCAGCTCTTCGCGGCATTTTGGACAGCTGTTCATATGGAGGACAAAATCCTCCTGCTTTGCTTCAGGGATCTTATCCTCTATAAACGGCATTATATACGATTGTGCTTCAAGATGATTCACCTGCTAAAAGCCCCCGTATCAATAATTTAACTTTCACTGATATTTATCAAACCCAAGACAGTATAAACCAATGTATATATCAATATTTCGACCGGTATCAGTCTCCAAGTGATGACATTGGATGTGCATTTGACGACTTCTGCTCAGGTCCGTTATTCTCAAACTTATCGAGTGTTCCAGGAATTGTAGGAGCCATCATAACGCGTCCCGTACCTCTGTAAACATTTACAAGGCCTTCCTTACTTATGGCAGAACCGATAAGTGACTTTGATGTCTTCTCAACGGTAAACTGCAGTGAAGCTGACCATGCAATGGCCATATTTCCATCTATTTTCAATACATCATTATCAAGATCAAATACAAAAAGCTCTTCTCTGGGAACAGGCGATTCAAGGACGCAGAAACCCTGTCCGCGAAGGCTCAGATTCCAGATACCCTCACCACCGAAAACAGCTGAAGAAATATTGTGTCTTGCAATAACCTTTTCCTCAACGCTTGAATCGCACGCAAGAAAGAGTCCGTCATCAAGTACAACTCCGTTTGGTCCCCAGGCACCAACATCCTCAATAAGAATATGATTATATGTAGGCTCAAGCATTATGCAGCCCTGTCCCTCATAAATAGGCTTTGCAAGCGACTCGCCGGTAACCTTTGCCTTAATGGCTTTACCGAGAACATTTCCGATGTTCAGCCCGGTCTTCATCTGAATATTACCGGTCATCCACTGCATGGCACCAGCCTGCATGCGGAGCGATGTTCCGTTAAGCTGACAGAGAACCTGACGCTTCTTAACGTTCATCTCTCTCATGAAATAGGCATTTGCAGCAGAAATGCTCGTGTTGGACCTGTCCATCTGATGCTCGTAAACAAAATAGCAGCCACCCTGCTCGATCAGAAGCATATTTCTGTTATCAAATACATTCGTATATCTTATCATATTTTTGCCCTCCCATAAAAAAATGATACATCCGTTTTTCACACATAAGCAGTTTAAAAAATGCAGTGCAGAACAGCTGCACTGCATTTATATTTGAAACTAATTACCACGAACCAGACCTGTAAGTCCTGTTCTTACGAATTCCTGAATGGTGAAGCCATTCAGAAGATTAATGAAAGCTTCTATCTTGTTTGTATTTCCCGTAAGCTCTATCATAAGTGAATCCGGTGAAACATCAACTATGCTGGCTCTGAATACATTTGCTACCGCAATGATCTCCTGTCTCTCCTGCATATCAGCCTTAACCTTGACAAGCACAAGCTCTCTTCTTACTGATGAGCCATCCTCAAGCTCTATGATATCAACAACATCCTCAAGCTTATTGAGCTGCTTCTTGATCTGACTGAGTATACGGTCATCACCGCTGACAGCAACAGTCATACGTGAGTATTTAGGATTCTCCGTAACACCTACGGATAAACTGTCAATATTATAACCTCTACGGCTGAACATTCCGGAAACTCTGCTGAGAACACCTGATGTGTTATCAACAAGTAGAGATAAAACCTTAGTCTTCATATCATATTCCACCTTTCAAGCAATGATCCCTTGAGACCATCCTTATTCATTAAATATCTGTGTTATGCACTGATTTATCATAAAGACAATTATATTGATTTAAGCTGACTATGTCAATAATAACGCCCTAAAAATTCTGTCAAATAAAGCGTTTATTTATCCGATGATACTCTGAACAAGCCTGACGCATTCATTTGCATCCTTGGAATATCCATCGGCGCCGATTTCCTCGGCAAAGCTTTCCGTAATAACTGCTCCACCGATGATCACCTTGGCCTTGCATCCGCTCTTATGAGCAAATTCAATAACCTCTTTCATCTTCATCATGGTTGTTGTCATAAGAGCTGAAAGACCTATGATGTCAGCCTTATTATCTTCTGCCGCCTTGACGATCACATCAGCAGGTACATCCTTGCCAAGATCTATAACATCATAACCATAATTCTTAAGCATAAGAACGCAGAGATTTTTGCCTATCTCATGAATATCACCTTCAACAGAAGCAAATACAACCGTACCCTTCTTCTCCTGCGCTGCTCCGGTATTTAAGAGCGGCGTGATATATTCGATGGCCGCATCCATTGCATTTGCGCCGGAAATAAGCTGTGGAAGGAAGAATTTCTTCTCTTCAAAAAGAACACCAACCCTGTTAATTGCCGGTATAAGCTCATTATCAATAATATCCTTAGGAGTTGATCCTGCAGAAAGCATCTTCTTAACTTCATCGACTATCTGTCTCTTATTTCCGTTAATGACACAATCATAAACCGGTGAACCGGATGAAGCTGAGCCGCTTCCATCAGCACTGCCGGAAGAAGAATTACTGCCTGTTCCGGAAGAAGAACTCTTAGCAGCGCCACCAGCAGCAGTATCTATATGTCTGACCTTTGAAACGTAAATATTATCAGCCTCTGGCTTATTCAGAAGAAGATCCGATGCATAGGCAGCATTTATCAGCTGATCCTGCCCCGGATTGGCAATAGCCATGGTAAGTCCCTCTGCAATAGCCATGGTGAGAAATGCTGTATTTACGTTTATTCTCTCCGGAAGTCCGAAGGATATGTTAGACAGACCGCAGATAGTCGGAAGCTGAAGCTCATCATGGCAGAACCTGATCGTATCAAGTGTCATAAGTGCAGCATCCTTAAGCGCACCTACTGTTGAAACAAGTCCGTCTACCACAAGGTCATTCATCGTAAGCCCTTCCTCAAGAGCGATGCGGACAAGCTCTCTGACATTATTCTTCTTCTCCTCTGCAGTCTCAGGAAGACCGGCATCGGAAAGAGGGAGCAGGATACACATTGCACCGTATTTCCTCGCAAGTCTGAAAAGTGGTCTGCACTTCTTCTCTTCAAGAGAAACAGAGTTGATAAGGGCTCTTCCAGGATATATCCTGAGAGCAGTCTCAATAACATTTATATAGCTCGAATCGATACAGAGAGGCAGCGGAGTAAGACCCGTAACCTCATATATCGCCTTCGTCATCATCTCTTCTTCATCAATACCATTGACACCCATATTTATGTCGAGGACAGCCGCTCCGTTCTTCTCCTGGGAAACAGCCATATCTGCAACCAGATCAAGCTTTCCTTCTCTGAGTTCAGCCTGAAGAGCCTTTTTGCCGGTCGGATTGATCCTTTCGCCGACAACAAGAAATGGTCCGTCAAGAGGTATATCAAGCATCATGGTCTCTGAACAGAGAGTTCTTCTGTGAGTATCATTTATATGAGGTGTAGGCAGAGATCTGACCTCACGTTTAAGTCTTGCAATATGCCTGCAGTCCGAACCACAGCAGCCACCGACAAAGGAGGCACCTGCATATACGAGCTTTCTTGCACAGTCCGCAAAATGCTCCGGTTTCATCAGATAAACCGTTTTTCCGTCGACAAGCTCCGGCATACCGGCATTTGGCTTGGCAAATACAGGTATTTCAGCATACTTCTTCATTCTCTCAACAAGTTCTATCATTTCTTCAGGACCGGTTGAGCAGTTGATACCGACTGCATCAGCATGAAGTCCCTGAAGTACAGTAACGGCAACCTCAGGCGGTGTGCCGTAAAGTGTTTTTCCATCCTCATTAAAGGTCATGCTTACAATGACAGGTATCTCATCGGATACTTCTCTTATCGCTATGAGGGCAGCTCTGGTTTCCTGAAGGCTCATCATTGTCTCTACAACAATAAGATCAGAACCGGCCTCTATAAGCGCCGATGCCTGTTCCTTATAAACATCAACCAGTTGTTCAAATCTGATATCACCGATCGGATAAAGCTGTCTCCCGGTCATGGTCATATCGCCGGCAACATATCCTCTGAAATTATTTCTGGATATTACTTCCTTCGAAAGAGCCACCAGCTCCTTATTCATCCTTACTGTCTCATCTTCAAGATGATATTCCTGAAGCTTGATCCTGTTACAGGTAAAGGTCGGTGCATAAACTATATTTGATCCTGCTTCAATAAAGGATGTCTGCAGTTCTATAAGCTTCTTCGGATGCTCGAGTATCCATTTTTCAGGACATACCCCGAGCGGCATTCCGACGCTCATAAGATTGGTTCCGGTTGCGCCGTCAAGCACAAGTATCTGTGAGTCTACGAGTTGTCTAAATTGTTCTCTTGTCATATTTTACTACCTTGTATTTCATAAATATTCAATAGATTTGCACGCATATATGCCTCCTCAGTTGTAGCTAAAATACGCCTTCGGAGGCATATATGCGTGCAAATCATGTACATATCCTATAATAATATACGCTTTCAATTATATCAAATAACACATTCAAGTGTATATATTTTTCGAACCCGATCCGATTAACTACTAAGCAATAACACAATTCGCCTTAGTAAAATCTGAAAGTCGGATTGGACCTTGTCGGCGACGGATTGGACTTCTGAGTGGGAAAGTGGGGTTGTTGAAAGGCCGGAGGCTTTATTTGTAATGCAGGATATGCCTGCTACTTTGACGCCGGCATGGACGGCAGCCATCGCTTCAACTGCGGTACTCATTCCGACCGCATCAGCTCCGAGAGCTTTATACATACGTATTTCCGCAGGAGTTTCATAATTAGGTCCTGTGGTCTGAAGATATACTCCGCTCTTAATATCTATTTTACATTCTTCTGCAGTTTTTTTTATGACCTCAACAAGCTCAGGCGCGTAAACACTGCTCATATCAGGAAATCTCGGACCGGCATCATAGTTCCTTCCGATAAGCGGAGACGGAACAAAGCTCGTGATCTGATCCGTTATTATCATAAGGCTTCCGGGTTCAAGACTGTCGCCTATTCCGCCGGCTGCATTTGTGAGTATAAGCTTGTCGATACCCATTCTGCACATAAGTCTTATCGGCATAACAACCTTCTGCATCGGATAGCCCTCATAGTAATGAACTCTTCCCTGCATACACACTACCGGTACGCCCTCCAGCCTTCCGAAAACAAAGCAACCCTTATGACCTTCAACGGATGAGGTTGGAAAATTAGGAATATCACTATATGGTATTTCTATTCTGTCACTTATCTGATCTGCAAAATCACCAAGTCCCGATCCCAGTACTATACCTGTTTCAGGTTTCACTCTTCCGGCAAGCTTATCTGATATAAACCCGTATGCCTCTTCTATATTTTCAAATCCATCATTAATCTCTGTCTGATTCATATAAATATCACCTTCACTTTATCTTGAAAGCTCTTCTTCCCAGTAAAGTATAACAGGGAAGCCCGGTTCGATCGTATTATAAATCTGCTCAGCGGTTTCAAAAGGCAGATTGACACATCCGTGCGAACCGTTAGTCATATAAATATCACCACCGAAATAACTCCTCCAGGTTGCATCATGGAAACCGATGTCATCATTAAACGGCATCCAGTACGTTACCGGTGAAGCATAATCAGGACCTGTAAGAACAACCTTGTAATACATTCCGTCCAGATCATAAAGACCGCTTGGCGTTCCATGTTCTTCACTCATATTTCCGCTGACACAATCTGATTCAAGAATTACCTTGCCATCGATATAGAGATAAACCTTCTGCTTGGTCAGATTAACCTCGGCATAGTTCTTACCCAGATCATCATGAGGTTTATCATAGCTGTAGCCCTTATGAATAAACTCCGGTTCTCTCTCAATAGTTTCACCGCTTGAAATAGCGATATACAGGAGATCTGCCTCCTTATCAATATCAATCTGATATCCGTATTCATCACTGTTCACTTTAAAAAGCTTACCGTCATGAGTTCTGAAGTTCCTCTCCTTACCATAGGTATCATAATCGTCGGATATTCTTTCTATAAAGCTCCGAACCTTCTGCTTGGAGAGATATACGGAATAATCATCGGAAATATCAAGAATATTATAAATATTCTCCGGTGACAATTCTATTCTGATGCTTCCGTAAAGATAAGTAACCTTTGCATCAAGATAATGGTTTATACGATTGACCGTATTTACGATACGCGGTGAATCCGCATAGTATTGAGGTTCGATATAACAGTCGCTGTTCTTTATATCCACATATCCTTCTACATTTTTAACAGCATCATAGCAGATAAGAAATACAGCAAACTTGTCAAGCTGAGTTCCATCGTCACCCTCAATAACCTCGACGTGTCCTGTTCTTTTATTAAATTCAAGAGTCGGTTCTTCGGGACTTATCATCTTCTCCGGATCAAGGAACTCACTGTTTTCGATACTCTTCATCAAAACTTCCTTGTCACAGTCAAATTCGAATTCAACCGTATTATCATCACTCCAGAGATAGGTGAACCAAAGGAATGGATTCTGTTTCTTTTTGATCTTCTTAACATCCTTCTCTGCGGTAACTATAAGACCTGCCTCATCCTTGTTGAAAAGATCCTCACCATTTCTGTATCTTATACGAAGAACATAACCCTCATATTTTGAATTTACATCATTCAAAACATCTTCATAGGATCTGAAGGAATAATCCTGGCCGTTAATCCTTGTTCCCGGAGCAAAATACTTGTGTGAAAGATACACCATCACAAAATAAAAAATTACGATCAGACCCGCAAGACCGGTCATGATCCATCTCATAATATGCTTCTTCTTTTTTACACTCTCGAAGGCTGCCGTATCTACGTACGGTTTATCATCTTCGAGTTCTTTATGCGATTTATCATCGGCATCCTTCGTCTTTATTTCCGGTTCTTCATTGACATCATTCGTCAATTTTTCTTCCGGTTCAACATCGGCATCCTTCGTTGATTTTTCTTCAACCTCATTTACCGTTTTTGCCTCAGATTTGTCAGCCGTACTGTCTATAGACTCTTTATCTGATTCACTCTCAGTGTTATCTTCAGCTTTATCCCCGGAATCTAGTTCGGATTTTTCTTCTGTTTTTTTCTCAGATTTTTCTTCAGACTGATCTCCGGTTTTTTTTTCCGGCTTATCCTCTGCAATAGTCTCTGTTTTATTTCCGGAAATACCCTCTACTTTATCTTCTTTATCATCTGCAGATACTACAGATTTATTCTCTTTGGTAATTTCATCAGAAGCATCAGTTTTCACCAGCTTATTATCATCCATCGTTTTTGTCTGCCCCATATAGTTTTTCTGTAAACCTTTTACATAATATAGTATTTTCCGTTGTTTTGCAAATAAAAAGAAACTATTATCGTGGAATATTTACAAAATGAATATGTACGTCAAAGGCGCCGGCAGAATATGCCGACGCCTTTTAAAAAGCATAATTTTTATTCTATTGTCCGGTATTATGAATCAATCGTTCTGTATCTGCTATACCGATCACATTGCAGACATCATACCATCCATAACACTGTCGTAATGTCCGCTGATAAGGCCGAAATCCTTCTCCTTATAGTTCCAGTATGCACGACCGATACCGTATTTCTCAAACACTGTATTGATATCCTTCATCCATCTAACTGTTGCCTCCGGATCTGCCTGATCGATAACACCATACTCACCGCAGTAAAGAGGAATATTTCTCTCTTCAGCTATCTTAAGTGCAGGCTCGAAAAGCTGCTCGAAGAACTCAGGTCCGAAGCTCTTGAAATCCTGTGTATAGAGTGCACCACCAAGCTCCTGTGTGAGCATAAGGCTCTTCTCTCTGTATTCCTCGATGGTGCCCGGATAATCAATTCTGAAATCACTAGGCATACCCTCAACCCAGTATGCTGCCTGGTGTGTGAAGATAAGCGGATCATAGCAATGGAAGGTATAAATAACCTTATCATCCTTTGGATCAACAAGCATTGGAACAGATGTGATACTGTTATATCTAACTCCACCGAAGATGATCATTGAATCAGGCGCCACCTCACGGATCGCTGCGATAGTCCTGAGAACCACCTTGTTCCAGTCATCCGCAACCTCATCTCTGATTATCTCATTAAGAAGCTCATAACATACAAAATCGTGATACTCTGCGTATCTCTTACCTATAAACTTCCACAGATTGATGAATCTCTGGATATTTGCCTCATTTGTGAAGAAGTCAACCCTGTCAATCTTGTCAAGCGGATCGAATGAATATCCGTAGGTTTTATGAAGATCGATTATCATCTTAAGGCCGTTCTTCTTACACCACTTAATACACTCATCAATATACCTGAAGCCTTCTTCAATATAATCATTATCTCCTCTTTCGATAACATTGTAATCCACAGGAACACGAACATGATCAAAGCCAAGCTTTGCAATATTGTCAACATCGCTCTCTGTGATAAAAGTATCATAATGATCGTAAGTATACTCAGCACACTGTGAAAGCCAGCCGCCTAAATTTACACCCTTTACAAAACCGCTTATTCTCTTCATTTACATTAACCTCCCAAAAATAATTCATCCCTGATATTATAACATATGTTCAGCAGCCATATATAAACCTTTTTTTCGTTTGTTCATGCCTGCTGTAATATTCTTTAAAACAGTTTCTTTTTGTTTTCACCCTTAAAATACTATAAATACGCCTCAGAAATATATCAAATCCATAACACATTATATAATTTTCTGACATCATATTTCCAGATCAAGTATAACGATCTCAGGCACGTTATTGACCTTAATCTTTATAGAATGCTGGCCGATACCGCTCGAGAGATACATCAGTTTACCGGGGCATTTCCTGCTCTCATAGAGACCTTTGGTATATTCCGGCAGGATTTTAAGCCTTGGAGATATGACGCCTCCTATCAGCGGAATATTTATGAGACCCCCGTGAAAATGTCCCGACAATGTAAGATCAGCTCCCCACTCAGCATACGACTCAAAATACTCCGGATTATGTGCCAAAAGCAGATTTATGATCCCGGAATCATCCTTCTCAGGTTTTCCGATATAAGAAATGATTTCATCAGCAGAAAGAGTCTTTTTCTCTCTCCTTTTGTAATAATCGAGCGGAAGATCCAATCCAAATACACGTATCCATTTTCCGTTTATTGAAAAAAGCTCCGAGGTGTTTTTCAGATAATGAACCTTGTCCTCTATACCGGCCATAAACTTATCATAAAGCATTTCATTATCCTTATAAACCTTCTGCTCTGCTCTCTTCTCATGATTACCGGGAGCCATTATTACAGGTGCTATCCTGTACAAAAGATCGACCAGCTCGTTTGACGGCAGTTCATCCATCATCTCATATCCGTTCAGCATATCGCCACCGATCATTATAAGATCCGGACATGCATTTCCGACAGCATCCGCTATTCTTTTATTCAATTTTCCTTTGCATGCTTCATGATAATCAGCAAAAAAAGCTATTCTCAGTGGTTTTGTATCAGTATCCTTATTATAGCTGATCTTGACATTTCTTACAGTCAGAGATCCAAGTTCACGTCTGCTTTCCAGTATCACAAAACCAAGAGTAAGTGCTGCCGAGCACGAAGCAGCGGTAAATATCTTATTTCTTTTTTTCATATAATCTTTTATTCAGTATTAAATATTATTCATAAACAAAAAACGGCAAATTATATCCGTAATATCGGACACCCATAATCTGTCGTTCTATTTAATATCGTTAACCTCTGTGGACTGACCTTCTTTTGCAGTCACACCTTCAGCATCATCGTTATCTGTCTTGCCATTTTCAGCAGAGATACCAATTACCTTGCGGCCATAAGCCTTATTCAGAACTCCTCTAAGCCATACAATAGCATAAATCAGACACGGCACAATAATTGCCGCAAACAGAAATCCAAGATACAGCTTACTTCCAATGATTGCACAAACGAACATCGCAATAAACAGCGCAACGATTATTATCACCGTTATCATCGCAAGTATCCTGCTCCCACGAGTATATTGACTTTCAGAAACCTTATTATCTATATCATTCATATTTATTCACCAGCGTATTGTCAATATTAGTGTTTCTTAATTTTTTGAAACCACTCACTTATCTCCTTCTCATATCCGTTATCGGAAGGAATATAGAACTGCTCATCCACCAGTGCATCCGGAAGATATTGCTGATCCACATAATGATTCGGATAATCATGGGCATATTTATAACCTGTATGTCCAAGCTCCTTTGCTCCCGGATAATGAGCATCCTTAAGATGATCCGGCACATGAGCATTACCGTATTTCTTTACCGCTTCCATGGCAGAGCCGATGGCATTCACCACAGAATTACTTTTCGGAGCCGTCGCAACATATGTCGCAGCATGAGCAAGAATTATCTGCGACTCAGGGAAACCGACTCTTTCAACAGCCTGAGCACAGGCAGCCGCAACAACAATAGCGTTCGGATCGGCATTGCCGACATCTTCGGAAGCGCAGATCATGATACGTCTCGCAATAAATCTCTCGCTCTCACCGGCATAAATCATCTTTGCCAGATAATAGACAGCGGCATCCGGATCAGATCCCCTCATTGATTTAATAAAAGCGGAAATAATGTCATAATGATTATCTCCATCCTTCTCATATCTTATATGACGCCTCTGAACACACTCTTCAGCCACCTTAAGGTCTATTACTATCTTCCCGGTCTTCTCATCTCTTTCCGTAGAAAGAACTCCAAGTTCAACAGCATTAAGCGCATGTCTGGCATCGCCCTCAGCTATATCGGCAAGAAAATCCACCGCCTCATCAGTTATCTCTGCATCGTAGGAAGCCATACCGTCCTCAGAATAAACAGCCTTTCTGATAAGCTCCTTTATATTATCCTTTGTCAGCGGTTTAAGCTCGAAAATATTGGACCTTGAAAGAAGCGCACTATTCACTTCAAAATAAGGATTCTCCGTGGTCGCACCGATAAGAATGACCGTTCCGTCTTCAACATACGGAAGGAGAAAATCCTGCTGTGCTTTGTTGAAACGATGAATCTCATCAACAAAGAGTATGGTTCTCTTACCGTACATTCTGAGCCTGTCCTTGGCATCCTTAACAACCTCTTCCATATCCTTCTTTCCGGAGGTTGTGGCATTGATCTCCTTAAACTCAGCGCTTGTCGTATTTGCAATTACCATGGCAAGACTGGTCTTGCCCGTACCCGGAGGTCCATATAAAATAATAGAACTGAGTTTATCGGCCTTTATGGCCCTGTAAAGGAGCTTGTCCCTGCCGAGAATATGCTCCTGACCGACGATATCATCGAGTGTCTTCGGTCTGAGTCTTCTTGCTAGCGGGCAGTCTCCCTTACTCTTCTCAGTTCTCATAAAATCAAATATATCCATTTTTTAGTCAACTAATCCCATTTTTCTGATCAAACTGTCAAACTTGACGATATCTATAGGTTTACACATGTATTCATCATAATCGTCGCTTGCATAGTTTGAGTCAAAGCCCTCATCAAGTGCACTTATCATGATGATCTTGCATCTTGAGATTCTCGGTATTCCAAGCTTTCTCTCTGCATTTCTGATTGATTCAAGGGCCTTATAACCATCGATCTTAGGCATCATTATATCAAGACATACAAGATCAAACTTCTCTCCTTTTGTTGAAGCCTTCACAAAGTTGTCAACAGCCTCGATACCATCTCTGGCAAGTACAACCTCACCATATTTAGCCAGAAGCTTTGTCAGAAATTTGCCGCTTGCCATATCATCTTCTGCAACTAAAACCTTCATTATGTTATCCTCCAATCAGTGAATCCTAATAAACTCAATCATTTTATCAACAAATCTGTTCGTTTCAGATTGAAATGTCTCTTTTTTAAATACAAACCTTCTGTTGAGTGTCAGCTGGTAAATAATACTTGTAACAACCATTGACAGTATATCAGGCGGAATGTAAGGCTGAATCTCCTTATTCTCTATAGCGCCTTCAAAAAGCTTCGTAAGAAACTCTCTTCTGTCAAGCGTACCCTCTGCCACCTTATCACGTGTTACAGGATTATGCAGAAGTTCCTCGTATTGAAGCATAATAACCGACAGCGCATAATAGTTATCATAGTAACTCGAATAAGAATCAACATAAGCCTTTATCTTATCTATGTAGCTGGATTCTTTAGCGCTGACTGTAGCCTGAATACCCTTGTCGAACTTGAAATAATAATCAACAACGTCCTTCAGCACCTCATCAATACTTCCATAATACTTATAGAGAAGAGCCTCGGACATATTCTCCTTAAGGGCAATATTTCTTGTTGTAAGCGCAGATAGACCCGAATCACAGATTATATCTATCGCGGTGGATATTATCCTATCTTTCTTTGAAATGTAATCCTCAACCACAGTTTTTACTCCCAAGTAAACATTATACTTCTATTTATCATTTTATAAAACGCTATAATGTTTGTCAAATCTTTTTTGTCAGTTTTCTACAAAATACAAGTCCTGTTTTGTTAATAATTCATAAGCAGAAAAAGGAGCTGCATATGCAGCTCCTTGATTCACTAGTGAACGATCTAAATATACTGAATATCTTCAGCAGATTATTTGATTACCGTAACATTAGTTGCCTGTGGTCCCTTAGCTCCGTCAGAAACATCAAACTCTACTGCCTGATTCTCCTCAAGTGTTTTGAAACCTTCCATGTTAAGTCCTGAGAAGTGAACAAATACATCCTTGCCCTCTTCATCAGTAATGAAGCCATAACCCTTCTGGTTATTGAACCACTTAACTGTTCCCTTAGCCATTATTATTCCCTCCAAAAATCTTTAATTATGTCACTTCTGACAAATATTAATTTTAATACCCAGAGGGGATAAAGTCAAGCAATACTGATACTTTTTTCATCATGGTCATAGTAATAGACCGAATCCGACAAAAAATCCGTCCTGTTATATAATGTTTTATTTACGCTCTCAACCATACCCTTCAGGAACTGCTTATCATCACAGACATTCTCGGGAACAATGATAAGTTCATTCACACTCGATGGCAGTATATAATAATTACAGCCGGTATTTTCGTAAATATCTGCCGGAACATCCTTATAAAGGATGGATGCCGCACCAAAGTACAGTCTCCTGTTTGTTACTATATAGAAAGGATTACTTATTTCATCCGGATCCATCAGTACCTCATTTCCGGTAAATCTCATAAGTACATCTTCAAGTTTTTCAATGCACACCGGAAGATCACGAACCGAGTTCTCAATCGCAATATTCCAGAGTTCCTCCGTTCCGACTCCCCAGAAGGAAGCAATCGTATCATCTATCAGCGTACTGGCATTACTATCATCAATATCAAAAAGCAGCCTGAACGTTACGGCAAGATCATTAAAAACTATATGTGGACAGTTTTCGAGTCTGTCCCTGTTCATCTCATAATTGATCAGAGAAAGTATTATTCTGCCCTTTGAGTTTTCGAAATCAATATCCGTCGGAAGCTGTGCCCTTAAGGCATTTTCAATGGCTCCTTCAAACCTTTCGGCAAGCCTTGCAACAACCGCCTCAAGCTCCGTCTCCGTCCTTATGGCGTCAAGATGCTCAGAATAAACACATGGCATGGTATTGCAGCCCTTCAGTTTAACCGATACACCTTCCACAAAGACTCCGTTATTCTTTTTATATGATATTACTCTGATATCCTCGATATCATATCTTTTGCCGAGTTCATCTCTCAGCTCTTTGCAGACTCTGCTGCGTATTTCTTCTTTATTCATATTAACACTCCCGTTTTTTAGTATCATGACCGGGCCTCTGAGCCAGTCATTTACACACGATCTAAAACAGTCATTCGGGAGACCGCCCTGTGCGAAGGCTATATGAATGAAATATTATTTAATGGACAAATATCATTATATTTTGCGAAATATAACTTGTCAAATCGCGGAGGTTGCAGATTTGTAGCGCTACAAAACGCTGACAAGGAAGTTAACAACCTTTTCCATCTCTTCTCTGGTGCCTATTGTGATCCTGAGGAATCTGTCTATCCTCGGAGACTTAAAGTATCTGAAGAATATGCCGTTGTCTCTCGCCTTCATGAAAAGCTCCTCAGCACTTATACTCTTTGGAGCGGCAAAAACAAAATTCGACTTTGAAGGAAGAACCATAAAGCCGAGTTCAGTAAGCTTTTCAGTAAACCAATCTCTTGTGTCAATTATCTTAGCCAGACAGTTTCTGAAATACTCTTCATCATCTATAACCTCTGAGCCGAGTATTATCGAAGGTGTATTCATTGTATATGAATTAAATGAGTATTTAACATCATTAAGGTACTTGATGAGTTTAGCTGAGCCCATCGCATATCCGATCCTGAGGCCGGCCATTGAACGGGATTTAGAGAAGGTCCTTGTTATAAGGAGATTCTCATATTTATTAATAAGTGGAAGTGCGCTTTCTCCACCAAAATCAATATATGCCTCATCAATTATCACAACAGAATCAGTATTTGCCCTGACAATATCCTCAATGAAATCAACTCCGACAAGTATACCGGTTGGCGCATTCGGATTAGGGAAGATTATACCCCCATTATCATTATTCATATAGTCTTCTTTTACTATCCTGAAATCATCATTGAGCGGTTTCTTCTCGTAAGGGATACGAAGCATGTCTGCCCACACATCATAGAAAGAATAAGTAATATCAGGGAACAGCACCGGTTTACCTGAATTAAAGAAGGTCATAAATGACATTGCAATAACATCATCCGATCCGACGCCGACAAAAACCTGAGAAGGCTCAAGACCATGATAAGCCGCAAGCTTATCTACAAGAAGCCCTGCACGTGGATCAGGGTATTTCTTCAGAAAATCCATATCCATACTGATCGCTTTGACCCTCGGTGAAGGTCCGTAAGGATTCTCGTTTGTATTTAATTTGATAATATTAGTATCGGAAGGCTGTTCTCCCGGTACATACGGTACAACGCGCCTTATATTCTCTTCCCAGCTGCCCATCTATAAATCCTCCGTAAAATGAATATAAAATATTATATTTATAAGAACAATAATCCGATGCGGAATTATAATAAAATCAATGTTTTAGTCAAATACAGCAGAAATAATTAAAACTTCCGTACCTCTTCGAGCCTGTTATGAAGCCTCATAATGTGGCTCAGAGTTGTCTCATCAGTCACCTTCCTGCCGGAAACATAATACGTACAGTTGCTTTTATCAAGCATATCATCAGGTGAATCAAAATAAACCCTTCTGTCATCCATCGCAGGAATAAGATTCATTCTTGAAGCAAGGTATCTTATGGTTCCACCGTTTCCGTCAATAAACTCAGTATCTGCGCCAAAAAACCTTCTGTAGCATGGTTTAAAATAGTTAAAATGAGTGCAGCCCAGAACAAGCTCGGAATACTCCGAAAGATCAAATCCACTGAATTTTTCCTCAAGATAATCATAGACCTCCTGAGACTCAAACACTTCACTTTCCGCATATTCCACCAGCTTTGGCATCGGAAGAAGATCGCAGATATGATCCGTATCCACCTTATCGATCAGGCTCCTAAGTTTATTTTCTCTTATCGTTACCGGTGTAGCCATGACCATGACACGTCTGTTACGGCTGTGACTTACAGCAGGCTTTACGGCAGGCTCCATGCCTATTATAGGAATATCATAAAGCCTTCTTACAGTTTCAACAGCAACACTCGTCGCAGTATTGCAGGCAATTATAATAACCTCTGCACCCCGGTCAATAAGAAATCTTACTATTTCAGTTGTATAAGCTAATATTTCTTCAGGCTTCTTTGTCCCGTAAGGAACATGGTCCAGATCTGCATAAAAAATATATTCTTCATCAGGAAGCAGATGAAAAGCTTCATGTAGTACAGAAAGGCCACCGGTGCCCGAATCAAGCAGTCCTATCTTCATTTTGAAAACAAACCCTTTTTAGTATATTCTTCACTACTGTATGATGTAACTGTATATCCTGTTTCTTCTACCGCCTTCCTGACATCCTCCTCAGAAAGCGGCTGTTCAGAGATAATCTCGGCATTTTTATGCTTACGATTGGCAGATACTTTTTTTATATCAAGTGCTTTTCTGATTGCATCATTAACATGTGCTTCACACATACCGCACATCATTCCTTCTATTCCAACGGTCGTTTTAAACATTGGTTATCTCCTCCTTATGTAAGCATAATGAGCATAACAATATGAGCATTATAACTTATTTAATCCTGACAAATCATAGTAAGTGAGCTTTCATGTATTTAAAAACAAGGCAGCAATTACTGCTGCCTTGTAATAATAGCATATTCTGATGAAAATATCACTTTTTTATTCTACAGGAAGCAGCCCAAGTTCACCATTCAGATATTCTGTAACATCATCAGGATCCAAACCATGAACTACACACGCTTCTGCAAGAGACTCCATCTCTGCCGCAAAGCAGCTGATGCAGCCCATGCCGATACTCATGAGGATCACTGAGCTTTCCGGATGCAGGCTGAGGATATATTTGATATTCATATCCTTTGTAACCGGCTGTTTAGCAAGCTCAGCATCAATTTCTGCAGAAAGCTTTTCGTCTGCCGTTGATTCATCAGACGATGCTTCGTTTGTTTCTGAAGAATCATCTTTTGCTCCGGCTTCGAACGATCCTGCAAACTGCTCAGGAGCATCTACTTCCTCTGTTATTTCGATCAATTCACCATCTATAGTTTTTTTGAAGATTTTCTTTTCCACCTGATCACCTCTCGTATATACCATATGAAATTCTTCATTCATATATCGTTATGATGAATACATCAAAGACTTACTATATTCAAGTCAATGAAACACATCATGAATCATTAAAACATTATGCTGTATAATAATAATACGATTAAAATGATAATTCAAGCAGAAAAATCATAATCGATAACCTTGCGGGCAGATTACATCATTCCGCCCATGCCGCCCACACCACCGGCTGGCATTGCAGGAGCGTCCTCCTTGATATCAGCTACAACTGACTCTGTTGTAAGGAGTGTTGAAGCGATTGAAGTAGCATTCTGAATAGCACTTCTTGTAACCTTAACAGGATCGATGATGCCTGCTTCGATCATATTTACAAACTCTTCCTTGTAAGCGTCGAAACCGATTGCATCCTTCTCTTCCTTAACCTTATTTACGATAACCGCACCTTCAAGACCTGCATTTGCAACGATGTGGAACAGAGGAGCCTCAAGTGCCTTGATGATGATGTTTGCACCTGTCTTCTCATCTCCCTCAAGAGTAGCTGCAAGCTTCTCAACCTTCTTGATGGCGTGAACATAAGCAGCTCCACCACCTGAGATGATACCTTCTTCAACTGCAGCTCTTGTAGCATTAAGAGCATCCTCAAGACGAAGCTTAGCTTCCTTCATCTCTGTCTCTGTTGCAGCACCAACACGGATAACAGCAACACCACCTGCCATCTTGGCAAGTCTCTCCTGAAGCTTCTCCTTATCGAAGTCAGAAGTTGTTGTTGAGATCTGCTGCTTGATAAGTGCTACACGATCCTTGATAGCTGTCTTCTTGCCGAGGCCGTCAACGATAGTTGTATTTTCCTTAGTAACCTTAACTGACTTAGCGCGTCCGAGCTGATCCATTGTTGTATCCTTAAGCTCGAAGCCAAGGTCAGAAGAAATAACTGTACCACCTGTAAGAATAGCGATATCCTGAAGCATATCCTTACGTCTGTCACCATAACCCGGAGCCTTAACACCAACTACCTGGAAGGTTCCACGAAGCTTGTTAACGATAAGTGTTGTAAGAGCCTCGCCCTCGATATCCTCAGCGATGATAAGAAGCTTTTTGCCGCTCTGAACGATCTGCTCAAGAAGTGGAAGGATATCCTGGATATTTGAGATCTTCTTGTCTGTGATGAGGATGTATGGATCATCAAGCTCAGCAACCATCTTCTCCATATCTGTAGCCATGTAAGCTGAAACATATCCTCTGTCGAACTGCATACCTTCTACAAGGTCAAGCTCTGTCTGCATTGTCTTAGATTCCTCAACAGTGATAACACCATCCTTGGAAACCTTATCCATAGCGTCAGCAACAAGCTGTCCAACCTCTTCATCACCTGCAGAGATTGCTGCAACCTTAGCGATCTGATCCTTACCTGTTACCTTCTTAGACATAGCTGTGATAGCCTTAACTGCCTCTTCGGTAGCCTTCTTCATACCCTTACGAAGAACGATAGGATTTGCACCTGCAGCGAGGTTCTTCATTCCTTCGTTGATCATTGCCTGTGCAAGAACTGTTGCTGTTGTTGTACCGTCACCGGCAACATCATTGGTCTTGGTAGCAACTTCCTTAACTACCTGAGCACCCATATTTTCGAAAGGATCATCAAGTGTGATCTCCTTAGCGATTGTTACACCATCATTAGTGATAAGTGGTGTACCATATGACTTATCAAGAACTACGTTTCTTCCTTTTGGTCCGAGTGTTACTCTAACTGTATCTGCAAGCTGATTTACGCCTGCCTCAAGTGCCTTTCTAGCTTCAGCACCATACTTAATTTCCTTAGCCATTTCTTATGTTCCTCCTATAATATGACATATACGAATCATGCACCGATCACCGGTAATTGTGTGATTATCTCACATGACTCCTATCATAATATTTAATATATAAAATGTATCAAAAGTTTACTCAACTACTGCAAGTATATCTCCCTGCTTAACGATGGTATACTCATCATCTCCGAACTTAACTTCGGTTCCGGCATATTTAGAATAAATAACCTTCTGTCCAACTTTAACTTCCATAGGAACCTTCTTGCCGTCTACAACTGCTCCGGGACCTACTGCAACTACCTCTGAATAAACAGGCTTCTCCTTTGAATTACCTGTAAGTATGATTCCTGACTTTGTTGTTTCTTCAACTTCTGCTGACTTAAGAACAACTCTGTCGCCAAGTGGTGAAATCTTCATTTTATCATTCCTCCTATTTGTTTGATTTAGCACTCACTCGCTTCGAGTGCTAACACAATTATCATTATAACAATTAAAATATAAAAATCAAGCCTAAATATAATATTATTCGTGAATAAAACGTGAACAATTGATTCATTTCAAAGCATTCCTGCCATATATGAATAAATACTGCTGTGCATAGCCCGCATATTTACCGAACTTTTCGCACGCAAAACGCTCTATAAGCTTTTTATCAGTATCCTTATGAAAATACAGTTCCTCCATTATACGCTTCATCCAGACATCAACAGGAAAAGCCTCTCTTCTGCCAAGGCTGAAAAGAAGAACACAGTTGGCAACCTTCTCGCCGACGCCTTTTATTGTCATAAGCTTCACTCTGGCCTCATCTGTTGTCAGTGTGTCAAAGCATGATGCACTTATCTCTCCTGATGCAACCCTGTTTACTGCATCCATTATATACGGTGCCCTGAAACCGGCCTTGCAGGAACGAATATCATCCTCCGTAAGTCTCCTCATTTCATCAACTGTAGGAAATAAATATACGTGATAATCATCATTTATTATTTCATCAATACTTTTTTCGGCAGTTTTTTTACAATCAATTCTTTTACCAGCCAGCTCTGACAGATTTCTTACCACGGCTTTTATCTGAGGTATCTGCTTATTCTGTGAAATAATAAATGAAATAAGAGTTTCAAAGAATTGCTGATTAAGAAGCCTGATGCCAGGATTCTCTCTGATAATACTCTCAAGCTCAGGACACTCTTCAACTATTTTCTTCTTTATCAGCAGATAATCGGTATCAAGATCAAAATAATGCTTCCAGAACGACTCATATTCATCTATGTCTGTATCATACAGCGTCAAGTCACACGTTTCTGTTTTTATCTCATTCCGTTTATTTTCATCGCAGCGTTTCTCAGAAATGAACAGAACTCTCCCTCCGGCGATTATCCTGTAGGCACAAAAAGAACTGTCAGTGCCATCATCTGTCCTGACGAAATTAAAGCACTGACCACATTCCAAAGTTTCTCTGAGATTAAAATCAGTGACACCTGTTAAACAGGTGTCACTGCCATTATACAATACTTTCATTTACAAAATCCCTGTAAGACTGAAGCCTGCCTTCAAAGGTTTTCTCAAGCTTATCGCAATTCCTGAAATCATCCGGAATAACCTTCGACGGCTTCTTATTGAAGAGATCCACACCGCCCATCTGCAGAACCTTGTCCACAAACTGCGAGCAGAAATACTTATATTTTCTTTCAAATCCGAGATGGAAATAGATTGAAAGCACGCCGAGATAGTTGTATTTGTACTTCTCTCTGTCGCTCTTAAATATCTCTATAGCCTTCTCGATATCCCTGTACTGAGCTTCTGTCACTCTGAGTCGGAGTACCTGACACTTGGTCTCGGTATCCCTTCCGAAGATACCGGAATTGATATCTTCATCGATAAAACCGCAGTTAAACGGATTATGAACCGTCTTGCGCGCAAAGCTGTACAGCTCATACAGATTCTCATCAAGAGCGATGGATACATGAACGTAAGGCATCCTCTTGAAGAAATGAATAACTTTAGACGGAACAGTTGCCGTCTTGGTCAGTAGAATATAAACTTCCTTTTTCTCTTTTTTAGCTTTTTTAGATTTATTATTCTTATTACTCATATAAAATAAAACCAATCAAACTAAGCAACCATACCTACCAATTAATTAATATATCAAATACTTCAAGAAATTCAACACTAAATTTTGACAATTCTTGTATATATTTTTTTGACATTCTTACCAATAACGGATCAAAGCCTCAAAATATACCGCTAAACCCATTAGACTGTCGGCTTGTAGCTGCTCTTAAGAGATACAACTCTGTTCCATACAGGATGCCCTTCCGTACTATCCTTGCTGTCAACACAGAAATATCCGTTTCTTATGAACTGGAAGCTTTCTCCCGGAGTTGCAGAAGCAAGTGACGGCTCAAGCTTAGCATCCTCGATCACAGTGAGTGAATTTGGATTGAAGTTGATCGTTCCGTCATCATTCAGCTTGCCCTTTTCCTCATCAACAAGGTTCTCATAGAGTCTGACAGTTGCTGTAACAGCATCTTTTGCATTTACCCAGTGGATTGTTCCCTTAACCTTACGCTCAGTAAAGTTATTACCTGATCTGGTAGCCGGATCATAGGTACAGTGGATTACTGTCACCTTACCATTCTCATCCTTCTCGAAACCGACGCACTTAACGAAATATGCACCCTTGAGACGAACCTCATTTCCAGGGAAGAGTCGGAAATACTTTTTAGGTGGTTCCTCCATAAAGTCTTCTCTCTCAACATAAAGCTCTCTTGAGAAAGTAACCTTCCTCATACCTGCATCAGGATTATCAGGGTTGTTCTCGATTTCAAATTCCTCGGTCATATCCTCAGGATAATTATCGATAACAACCTTAACCGGATCAAGTACGGCCATAACTCTGTCAACCTTGCTCTTAAGATCCTCTCTTATGACATATTCAAGCATCGCATAATCAACAGAAGCCTGACTCTTGCTTACGCCGATAAGCTCCATGAACTTTCTGAGAGCCTCAGGTGTGAAACCACGGCGTCTGAGTGAAGCTATCGTAACAAGTCTCGGATCATCCCAGCCATCAACAGTTCCATCTTCAACAAGAGCTTTGATATATCTCTTACCTGTAATAACATTTGTAAGATAAAGCTTTGCAAACTCAATCTGCTTTGGTGGATTCTCGTATTCAAGCTCATTTACAACCCAGTCGTAAAGCGGTCTGTGATCCTCAAATTCAAGTGTACAGATCGAATGTGTAACCCCCTCTATAGCATCCTCAATCGGATGAGCAAAGTCATACATCGGATAGATACACCACTTATCACCTGTATTATGATGAGTCATCCTTGCAATACGGTAAATAACCGGATCACGCATATTAATATTAGGACTGCTCATATCGATCTTCGCACGAAGAACCTTGGAACCATCAGGAAACTCTCCATTCTTCATTGCTTCAAAGAGAGCAAGATTTTCCTCAACACTTCTGTCCCTGTAAGGACTGTTCTTACCCGGCTCGGTAAGAGTACCTCTGTATTCTCTTATCTCATCAGCAGAAAGGTCGCACACATATGCCTTACCTTTCTTGATAAGCTTTATGGCAGCCTCATACATCTGATCAAAATAGTTTGATGCGAAGAATATCTCTCCTCTGAAATCTGCACCCAGCCACTTAACATCATCCACAATGGACTGTACAAATTCAGTCTTCTCTTTTGTAGGATTGGTATCATCAAACCTGAGATTGAATTGTCCGCCATATTCTTTGGCAAGTCCCGAATTAAGGATTATTGATTTTGCGTGTCCTATATGAAGATATCCGTTTGGCTCCGGCGGAAATCTGGTAACAACCTTTGTATACTTCCCTTCCGCAAGATCCTTATCGATTATCTGCTCTATAAAATTCTTCGAAACAACTACTTCCTCTTCCATAAATCCTCCAAAGTATCTTATTTATCTATTCCGGTAGGAAATACTATATCATCATCTGACACCTTCTGTACAGTCTCTTCTGCAGATTCTTCAACAGTTTTTCTTATATTTGCAAATGCTGCGGCTGCTGCACTCACAGTCGGATCAGCTACAACCTTCTTCTCTTCTGGCATAACCTGCGGACGTGATACAGGCTGTGCTGCAGTCTGCATCGTCGGTCTGAACATATTTCCGGAAGTTACAGTATTCTGAGTATTATTAATAACCTCTGAAATATCAGTTGTATTTTCCTCAGCGGCACTTGCCATCTCTCTGTATTTATCTTCTTCGATAACATCAAAAGCCGAATCAATACCATATGGTCTTGTCTTCATGGCTTCTTCTCTGCTTGAAAGCTCTGAAACAGGAGGAACGTTAACATTACTGTTATTATCGATTGCGTCCTCAAGCTGTATTCCTATTGTATCATCCGATACCTTGGAAGGCTTCTCATAAGCCATCATTCCGGATGCAGTAACCTCTGATGCTTCTATAACATCCGATATCTCTATCTTACCTGTCACGCCGCCGTCATATTTCTTTACAGGTGTCGGAATTGATGAGGTCGGTATATATGACTCTTCAGGAATACCATAGGTTGCTTCAACACTGTTGTATCTGCCATCATTTCTTACGGTTGTCTCTGCATCATATGCATTTTCTGTATATGTCTCATCAATATATGTATATTCAGCATATGACTCAGTATCATCATCGAAGGCCTCATCATTCTGAATATCATTATACTCCTGAGCAGAAGTCTCTTCATACTGCTGTTCGGCCGGCTCATCAGCATACTCTTCAGCATATTCTGTTTCAGAATACTCTTCTGCAACAGCCTGTGTTTCTTCATAATCCGCCTGATCAGCTTCATCCGTTTCTGTCACAGCATCATCAATATATTCTTCTTCTGAATAATCCTCACCGGAATACTCATTCTGAGCATAATCTTCATTATTCTGAACCTCACCGGATAAGTCATCTGTATTATTTACTTCTTCATAGGTATCGTTTTCTACAACATCATTCTTAACATCATTGTTGTAAAAATCATCAAAGTCCTGTTCAGCAGAATCTGAATAGTTTCCTGCTTCGGAATCATCTGTTTCCTCTGAATCAGCATAATACTTTGATGTCTGTGCATCGTTATACACTTTTTCAGGATTGTCGAAGAATTCATCTGTATCTTTTTCATATTCCTCAACATTGTCCTCATCAAACTCGATATCATCATTCTTTCTTACGGTTTTTCTGCTGACAGCCTTATCAGATTTTCTCTGAACATTGCTGAGCCTTATAACAAGAGCTATCAAAGCTACGCAAAGAATGAGGAACATTACAGTCATTCCTATAAGCATCATCTTAAGATTCTTCTTAGAGAAGAAACCTTTATCTTCAACCTTCTTGGTATTATCGATGACTATTGTTTTAACCTTCTCGGTCGTGGCTTCTGTTGTGGTCTCTGTTGTAATTTCGGTTGTCGGCTGAATATCAACGTATCTCATAATGCTCTTTTCTTTGTCATCATAGAGATAATAGCCTTCATCACCATCAACAGGAATGGCGTATATGAGATAAATATTCTTGTCGGCATCTGATACATAAGCCTTATACTTCTCACTGCCGATACTAAGCTCAGCCTCTGAAAATGCAGGAAGCATAAAGGAGCTTGTCATAGGATAATCAATTATCATATATCTCTGTTTTTCAGAAGGATATTCCTGATACTTTTTAAGATATCCTGATTTTTCATCCACATAATACCACTGCTCAACGCTTCTGGTCTTGCCATCTTCATCGACTTCATCATCTTTCAGGACACAGATAAGCTTTATCTTTTTGCCAAGTGACTGATAAGCCTTAACGTTCCACTTATCATATTTTGCAGTGGTTTCCGTAAATCCTTCAGGTGCGTCGATAGATATATCATCCAGTATCTTGTAAGTCTTACCATCAATCTTGACTACCGGATCACCTGATTCATCGCCAACAGTTACATAGAGATAATATGTTTTATATGCACCATTTTCCGCAGTAACGGAAATCCTGACAGTATTCTCACCATTGCTAAGCTCTTCATTTCCGCTGACACTAACCTCAGCCTTTTCATCCTCGGCTACAGCGGTAACATTCATTCTTGTTGTACCTTCATCAAGCACAACCTCGTATTCAGTCTCATACGCAGAAAATTCCGGTGCGAGTGTTCCCGGATCGATCGAAAGGCTCAGCAGATTGCAGTTATCAGAGAGATCCTCCTCTGATGTAGTCTCACTAGTTGTTTCGGTTGTTTCTTCTGTTGTGGTTTCCGAAGTTGTTTCAGAAGTAGCTTCTGTCGTGCTCTCTGTCGTAGTTTCTGTTGTTTCCTCAGTGGTCGCTTCTGTAGTTGTAGCTGAAGGATCTACTACCGAGATTCCTGCGCCCTGGTCATAAACCTCAGCACTCTCACCTGAAATAAGATATCCATCTGAGCTTGTACTGACATATACATCACCGGCTGCAATCGCTCTGAATGTAATCGTAGCACTTCCGCTTGTTCCGGAAATATTGATCAATGTTCCGTTTCCGAAAGAACTCGATACAAACTCAAGGATACTGCTGTCATAATTAACATTGATATCACAAGAGAAATATTCATCACAGCTTGCGCTGACCGTTACCTCTACGGTATCGCCAACATTGACCTCACCGGCCGAAACATACATAGTCAGACTGATTCCGGCAGCTCTTGAGGTACTATGACTGTAATTAATGGTCATGACTAACATGAGCATAAATGAAATTGCCATTGTGATTATTCTTTTAGCTTTATTTTTCATTTCAGACCCCTTATTCATAAATGATTATTAAACATGCTGTGCATGATATTATCTTCTATTCCCAGCTGATAAGCTCAAGACCTACAATATGACGCTGAATGAAAATAATGTCAAGTGCATTTATTTTTCCATCACCGTTTATATCAGCAAGCAGGAGCTTTTCATCCGTCAGTTCATCAAGACCAACTATAATCCTCTGAACAAAAATGATGTCCAATGCATTAATCTTATCGTCGCCATTCAGGTCACCCTTATGGATAACAGGCTGCTCAGTTGTTTCTTCAGTAGTGTCTCCTGATGTATCTTCTGTTGTTTCGGAACTGTTCTCGGTTGTCTTTGAACTGTCCTCGGTTTTTTCCGTAGTTTCTTCCGTTGTCGTTTCTGTAGTGGCCTCTGTTGCAGAATTATCACGTTTAACGTTGATCTTGTATTTCCTTACATCACCATTCTCAGCTGTAACTTTGAGAGTCACTTTTGTTTCACCGGACTTTATCTTTATCTGACCTGTTTTATCAATGGATGCGTATTCATTTACTGTTGAAGCAGAAACATCCAGGCTTGTTACCTTATCCGGAACTACTATCGTATAATCAGTCGTTTCACCTGAAAACTCAGGATTCAGCTTATAACCTTTAACCGAAAGTGAGTCAAGCCAGTTATTCGGGCTTCCGCTGTCAGCCGGCTTTTCAACTGCCGCATCAGGCATATCGAGATATACAGGAATCTCAAATACAAATGAAGAATCAACCAGTCCCTTTTCAACATACGCTTCGTATTCAATATATGATTCCGTTGCCGGTGCCTGAATATTGCTCATATACTGATTATAAAAGAGACAGCTTTCGTTGGTTACATTGAATTTCTGAGTATAGATAGTATTTTGTCCCTCTGATATGAACTCACCAGAAAGGTACTCTGCACCGCCCATGATCGATTTGTAAACAGAATTCCATGGTCTGCCAAATGAGCCTTCGCCCGCCGCATATCTGAGGCCGTTAAGTACTGCATCGCCTACAGCTGAATCAAAGGCGCCGATATTAAAATAGTTATATATTCCCGGATATGAACTTGAATTACCAAGTGAAGCAACACCGGCTGAATTACCCATCTCAAGCTTAATTCGTGAAGCAAGATGATATGCGCTGACGCCATGTGCTTCCGCAGCTTCAAGTATTATCTGCGAATAGGTTTTATCATCGCCCTCCTGCTTCTTTTTTTTCGCTGCATTACTTCCGAAAGCAGACTTGAAAAGCTTTGTCGGCGTTGTTTTATGCATAAAGGATCCGTCCAAAATAGCTTCAACGCCATTTATATTCTGGTAACCCTTCTGATAATCCAGAGTTTCAAATGCAAATATGTATTCCTCATACATATAAGTTCTCGGATCCATATAGTAAGCAAGTATATCATCTGAAGCCGCATACCATACCGAACCGTCAAAGGTTGAATACGAATCTGTATACCAGTTATATCCTACAACCGTCGAACGCCAGTTATAATGAGGATTGTAATACGTTCCGTAGATCAGATTATTAACCCGTCCCGGAATATTCTTCTCATTTTCAATAAGATCATTCCATGATATACCTGTATGATTAGCCTTAAATACCCACGAAGGATGTTCCTCATGAAGTGCACGAAGATAAGGCTTATAGCTTTCAGGGAAGCCCTGCTTATCCATCTTTTTCTCAAATTTCTCATCCGTTGCGGCTTCTGAGTACTTGATATTGTAATTTATAGGAATATTAAAGGAAAGGCATGTGAAACACATGACTATCAGAATAGCTATTAATTTTCTGAATCTGGAATTATTCATCATACAGCGCCCTCATAAATCCACAATCTCCGTTATTATAGCATATCGATTTTGATAACTCAATGACCAAATTACGCAAAATATAGGTTTTTTCAAGCTTTGAAACTCTATATTATGCGGAATCATTTGAGGAAATCAGTCATTTCCCGGTTATGATCAACTTCTGAGTTTATGCTTATGTTAACCATGCAGATTAAATAATATACGAAAACATTAAGATACGTATATATTGTATCATAATATGATTTACATAATATTTAATATATTATTAAGAATTGTAAAGAAGTCGCGCTCTCTGTTCGGTGTCACATGCATCACAAAAATAAAACAGACCATCTTTGCATGTAAACATGCAGACGGTCTGTTTATATTTGTTACGGCTTTCCCTGCGCCTTCATAAGCACTTCGTGCTTATTTCAGGTCGCACGCTCGTTATATACATGCGGCTTCGCCACATGTATTGCAAAAATAAAACAGACCATCTTTGCATGTAAACATGCAGACGGTCTGTTTTGTTTTTGCTGCACATGCTGTGCATGTGCATAACTCGCTTGAATTCGCCAGCTGTTAACGGGAATCGAACCCGTGACCTCAACATTACCGATGTTGCGCTCTACCGACTGAGCTATAACAGCAAAACCACTTAATGATAATAATAAATACCACCAGTTTTGTCAATCTTTTTCTTTTATCAAGATTAAGATCAAGATTATCAAGATTAAAAATTCGTATGAAAATGCCGAAAAATCGTGATTACAGATTAAAAAACGCAATGTAAAATGACGCCCCTCGAAAAGGGGCGCCACTTTATATTTTAATATTCTTTATCAGTAACGGTCGCCACGATGGCTATTGCAGGAGCAAGAATCATAACCACTGCTCCAAATCCCATCATACTGAAGAAATGACCTGATAATATCATAAGCCACAGAAGCGAAACATATACTGCTCCACATGCTATAAGCTTGATCTTCTTTTTATTCATATATGTTCCGACGATCAGAACGATTCCCGCAAGAATAATAACATACGGAAGTACCAGTAACGCAAATCTTCCCCAGATAATTATATGTGCCACACCAAGAACCTCATTGAAGATACCTTCATTATAGTCAAGTAACCCTCCTGTTTCCTTTGCGATCGTGCTTTTTATGGCTTCCTTCTGGTTATCGGCCATTTCATAATAATCCTTCAGCATATCCAGATTCACATTCGGTATAATATCAATCGCTCTCCTGACAGTACCGCTTAATTTGCTGAGTTGGAACAGATTAAAGCCAACTGCTCCCTTAGCCTTAAAACCATTGGCAGCATTACCTATAAGGCCATTCATGTCATCCATATCATAATTATTACCATACCCGAAATAGTCACTGTATGAGCTGTATTTATTAACCATCGAACTATTGATTTCCGCTCTGGCATGGACGGTAGCAAAATCAAGAAACGGTGAAGTAATGATAAGAAGCGCCATGATTATGCATATAAGCTGAAATACGTTTAATCTTGCTGTTTTTACACGGTTAAAAGCCCCGGCAAACGCATGATGAACCTTGCCGCTTGAATATCCACTCTGTTTAAAAGCTTGTCCGTACATCGGCTGCGCCTGGCCATAAACGGCCTGACCATATCCCGGCTGTACCTGTCCATAATAGTTCTGACCATACCCCTGATTTGCATAACCATTCTGCTCCTGATTCTGACCGGTCTGCGGCTGAACATATCCATTCTGACCATTTCCCTGCTGTGCCTGACCATAATAGCCCTGACTATATCCCTGCTCAGCATAGCCATTCTGCCCCTGGGTCTGACCGGTCTGTGGCTGAATATATCCATTCTGACCATTTCCCTGCTGCGTCTGGCC
>OCTW011608991.1_pt1 | contig 67904 bp, 55 predicted proteins | sample 1539671 | NCBI WGS metagenome assembly OCTW01 (sample SAMN02144230, study PRJEB22623) | gut metagenome | biome: sheep rumen | host: Ovis aries | place: New Zealand | reverse complement strand
TTAAGCTCTGAAACGGCTTTGTTCATATAAAAAGTGACAAAATGTAAGTTCGAAAAACTTGATTTTACATTTTGATACACCCTCTTTGCTTACAGCATATTTCTTTGTCTTGAAGGGGCTTCCTTCCCCCCTACATTTTTTTATTTGAACTTTTTCTCTTCTTTAGCTTTGAACTTGCTGCTTTTTAATTCTTTAAGCAATTTGTCCATCTCTTTGTCGGATCCTGTAATAGACCTGTTCTTTTCATAGTAGGTCATCATATTGCTGAGTGCGAAGTAGTGCATGTCGAAGTTGTGGTCTTTCTGTTTGTTTTCTAAACAGTAAATAATGCAACCTGCCATATATGCCCCCATAAGTTGAATAGATATGTCTTTATCTTGGCAATGCATAAATGGACTTATTTCATGACTGACAGTGAACAAAATTTCATCAGACGCTTCTACCCAAACAAACATGTATTTTGCTGCTAATCTCGATTCATAGATGTCGGCTGGAAGTTCGGCATCCAAGTAAAAATTTGCCGTCTTCAACGCAATGTCATTGTCTTTGCGACATTCGTCTGCATTTGCATACTTCTCAATTTGCGGAATTGTGAAGTCTGGTTTGGCGAAACTGGCAACAGCTATAAACGCCGTGATTAGGAGTGAAAAAACTTTTTTCATTGTGGTCCCTTTCTTATTATTAGTCTATTTTCATTTGGTTCAAACGGATTTTTTCTCATCCAAGCTTTGTACGCATCGAGAGTTTTCTGATTCTCTTCATTGGCGACGTATGTTTTGTACTCGTCGGCATAGACATCTTTGAACAGATCCATTGTGTAAGCTTCGAAGTAACCAGCGTCGATCACTTTCTTCTGGTATTCAAACAAATAGTTCGGATATCTGTTTTCCCAATCTTTGTATGCGTTTGCAGCTACTTTACGGATCTCTATGAAATCAGATATCGTAATAGTATCTCTTTTTTCAGATTTTAATTTGTCAACAGCGGATGATTTAAGAATTTCCAATTCGTAAAGCATTTCGAACGGAATGATAAGGTTCAGTCCCTTTATGTTGACTGTGTTTTGTTGGGTAAGTGACACATGGAGGGTGTCATTTTCCAGTTTAATTGCCTGCCCAAGACGTTTTACCATTGCATCCTGTATGGCGACATTTCTTTGTCCTTTTTCCAATAGAAGGAATGTTTCTCCATAGATTAGCCCCCAAATAGGTTCTGTGGATCCTAGAAATAGTGCACTTGCACGGTAGTATGGAGATGAGTATGCCGGCTCTACTTCCATCGCCTTTTCATATAAGTTTATAGCTCCGTTCGGATCATCTTCCATCAGCATAATGTTTCCTTTCTCCATATAAAGGCAACCTGATTTGGGAAATTTTTTCAGACCCTTATTGTAGCTCGCCACAGCTTTCTTGCGTTCTCCCATAAAATCATACACATTTCCCTGTAGTTGGAAGAGTTTGTCTTCAACGTCGGAATTGCGTTTTATCTTCTGTGTGATTTTTAGGGCTTCTGCATATTCTCCTTTTGCTACTTTGGCCAATGCCAATTCGTAGTTTATTATATAGCTTTTAGGGTTGTCGGCAAGCAGATTGTTGTATATTTCGATGGCAATGTCGGGCTTGTTGTTGTCGTAATAGGATATGGCTTTCCGCATCTCATCCTTTTCGAAATCACTCAGCCCGGATTTTTTTGCATTTGCTGTCAAACAGCCTAAAAAAAGCAACGATGCAATTAGGATTTTAGTTGTATTCATAATGAAATTTTTGTGTTGTTGTTATTGTCGGTACGAGTCAAAACATATATCGCACTCCACAAATGTAAAACAAATATTGTTTGATTCCTAATAATTGTACGTTTTGCTTGATTCTTGGGCTGAAATTAGAATGATTTGTTCTTACACAAAAATCGTGTGCATCTAATGACACACACGATTTTTTATAGTGAAGAATTGAGATTTTCCAACAATTACGAATTATGCATTATGAATTATTGCAACACCTGATCCCAATCTTTCCAAACAGGTTCTCTTCCCATTTTCTTCAATGCTTCCATCACCTCCACCGCAGTTCGCTCGTCTGAGACATGGAATTGCTCAAGTGCCTGTGGATAAGAGAAATAGCCGCCTGGCTCGGTTTTGCTCTCTGCAGACATTGTTGTCACTCCCAGAGTCGCCATGTTGTCGCGGATATTGGCTGGCTCACGTGTCGAGTAGCTGATGTCGATATCGTGGTCGAAGATGCGGAATGCGAATGTCAGTTGGGCAAGCTCTTTGTCGCTCATGATGACGTTGGGCTGGAATCCTCCGTTTTCTGCCACACGCATACGCGGAAAATTGACACTGTATTTTGTCTTCCAGTAGTTTTTCTCCAAGTAGCGGACATGGTATGCCATCATTGTCATATCCGTACGCCAATCTTCAAGACCTACCAACACTCCCATGCCGATGGAGTGCACTCCTGCCTGAGCCATACGGTCGAATCCATTCAGTCGCCACTCAAATTTCGACTTCATTCCACGTGGGTGGTAAACGTTGTATCTTGCCTTGTTGTATGTCTCCTGAAAACAGATGACTCCGCTCAAACCATGGTCGCATAGCTCAGCATATTCTTCTGTTGCAAGTGGCATGACCTCAATTTTGATGTTGGCAAAATATTTCTTGGCTATGTCGATGGCATTTGCAAGGTAGGCGACGCCAGCCTTTGCCGGGTTCTCTCCCGTCACCATCAGAATATTCTCGAATGGGGCAAGCTTCTTGATTGCTTTAAACTCATTTTCTATCTCTTCCATTGTGAGAATCGTGCGTGCCATCGGATTCTGGATGTGAAATCCGCAGTAGACGCATGAATTGGTGCATGAGTTTGTAAGATACAATGGGATGAACATTGATATTGTCTTGCCGAAACGTTCGAGTGTGATTTGTCGGCTCTTCAGTGCCATCTGCTCCAAATATGGTTCGGCAGCTGGCGAGATAAGAGCCATGAAATCATCTACAGTTAGTCTGTCTTTGGCCAAGGCTCGACGCACATCTGCGTCTGTCTTTGCATAGATGGATTTCGTAGTCTCATCCCACGAAATCTTCTCTAATTCATCTGAAAACATACCTTGTTTATTTGTTTTGTTTATTGTTAGCTATTATTAAACCGAAAAATATCAGTAGTGTGCCTGCCACCACCCAACCTGTGATCTCATGGGTGAAGAAAATGGCTGCTGCCACTGCTGAAATTATTGGAAGAAGATACAGAAAATTGTTTGTGTTGGCTGCTCCGACCTTGTTGAACGACAAGTTCCAAAGCCACAGACTGGCTCCACTTGCTATTAGTCCAAGGTAGAGTGCTCCGACGATGTGTGTCCACTCCAATTTTCCCCATATTTCTGTAAGCGACGATGCGTTGTCATCGAAAAAGAGTAATGGAAAAATTGTGATGGTGCCATAAAAAAACAATCTTCGTGTGGTCTGTAATTCCGTCACTTCTTTGGGCATAATGGCCAATAAAACTGAATATATTGACCATGATATTACCGATAAAAAGGCGATGAAATCACCCAACGGACTTAGTCTCAGCACAAATACTCCGTTGAATACGACGCAGGCGACTCCTGCAAGAGCTATCAGACTGCCGAATACAAACCACTTTGTCAGTTTCATCACTCCGAGGATGATGAATCCCAGAGCTGAAAAAATTGGCACTGTGGCGCAAATCAGGCTGACATTGGTGGCTCCGGTGAGTCGCAATGCACTATATTCAAGGAAAAAGTAAAGGCTGCCTCCCGACAATGCGATGAGGAACATCTTCAATTCCGTCTTAGAAAACTCCATCTTGTATGGTTTCGGGCAAATGATGCACAATGCGATGTATGCCATCAAAAACCTGCAAAAGATGAGTTGGAACGGCGACATACCTGCCTCAAGAATCGACTTCGAGATCACGAATGTCGTTCCCCAGATTATAGAAACTATAAGCGCAGGAATGTATTTTAATGCGTAATGCATAATGCAAAATTATAAATTAGTGTCTCGTTAAATGATGTTGACCATTCCAAACATGAGGATTGTTAAGGGCGGAACGCCCTAACCTCCACGTCCCTACCGCGAACCCGTAGGGTGAGCGTTTTTTGATATGTGCTTGCATTGTGCTCGCACAATAGGAGCGGCTATACCTCATTACGAATTATTTGATCTTGAGCGCGTCACGTCCAAGCCTCATCGCACAGAAGTTCGGACCGCACATTGTGCAGTATTCTCCGTCTGTATGATGAGCCTCTTCGAATATCTCACGCGCTTTTTCTGGGTCAAGCGACAAGTGGAATTGGTCGTTCCAGCGGAATTCGAAGCGGGCTTTGGAAAGTGCGTTGTCTCGTATTGCTGCTCCCGGATGACCTTTCGCTAGATCGGCTGCGTGAGCCGCGATCTTGTATGTGATCACTCCCACACGCACATCGTCTTTGTTTGGCAATGCAAGATGCTCTTTTGGAGTGACGTAGCAAAGCATGGCTGTGCCGAGCCAACCGATTTGAGCGGCTCCGATGGCTGATGTGATGTGGTCGTAGGCAGGTGCGATATCTGTGACAAGTGGTCCGAGTGTGTAGAATGGTGCATTATGGCAGTGTGTGATCTGTCGCTCCATATTCTCTTTTATCTTGTGCATTGGCACATGTCCGGGACCTTCGATAAATGCCTGGACGTTTTTGTCCCATGCACGTAGCACAAGCTCACCCATAGTGTCAAGCTCTGCAAACTGAGCTTCGTCGTTTGCGTCTGCTGTACAGCCTGGGCGCAGACCGTCTCCAAGGGAAACAGCAACGTCATACTGGGCTAGAATATCGCAGATGTCGTCAAAATGTTCGTAAAGGAAACTTTCCTGATTGTGAACCAGACACCATTTGCTCATGATTGAACCTCCACGAGAGACGATTCCGCAGAGTCTTTTGTCTGCCAAATGAACATTGTGGCGACGGATACCTGCGTGGATAGTGAAGTAGTCCACTCCCTGCTCACACTGCTCAATCAGAGTGTCACGGTATATTTCCCATGTCAAATCCTCAACCTTGCCGTCGACTTTCTCAAGAGCCTGATAGATAGGCACGGTGCCCACTGGCACAGGACAGTTGCGGATAATCCACTCTCTTGTCTCGTGGATGTTGGCCCCTGTAGAAAGGTCCATTAGTGTGTCGCCTCCCCATTTGCAGCTCCACACGGCTTTCTCAACCTCTTCGTCGATTGTTGAAGTGGTCGCTGAATTTCCGATGTTGGTGTTGATCTTCACAAGAAAGTTTCTTCCGATGATCATTGGCTCGCTTTCAGGGTGGTTGATGTTTGCAGGAAGCACAGCGCGTCCTTCCGCTATCTCTTTCCGCACAAACTCAGGTGTGATGTAGGTGTCGATGCCGAGCTCCTTGCAGTTCATATTCTCACGGATGGCAACGTATTCCATCTCAGGAGTAATGATGCCTGCTTTTGCGTATGCCATCTGAGTGATCTTCGCACCCTTCTTTGCACGATATGGTAGAGCAATATGTTCAAAACGAAGATGGTCGAGACTCTTGTCGGCAAGACGCATCTTTCCGTATTCAGATGTTATCTCTGGCAGTTGCTCCACGTCGCCACGGCCTACAATCCATTTTTCACGGAATCTCTCAATACCTTTTTTCAGGTCGACGGTGATGTTCGGGTCTGAGAATGGACCTGATGTGTCGTAGATGAAGACGGGAGCGTTTTCAGTCATTGTCTTTTTGCCATTGTCGTCAATCGACACTGTAGGTGTCAGATTCACCTTCTGCATTCCCACCTTTATATCTGGGAACATCTCGCCCTGCATGTAATATTTCTCACGCTTAGCGTAGTGTGTTATCTTTTTATTTTTATCTGCCATATTTAAGTATTTTCCTTAAAATAAAATTGATCGTATATCCATCTTTGGGGATTTTCTTTTATATAATCAGAAATAGTTGTGTACATTGAATCTGATCTGATTATATGTTCATAGTAGTTTCTTTGCCATAGCGGACATCCTTGAGTCCCATTCTTTTCATTGATTTTCCTTGAAGAAAAAGTTTTTAATGCTCTGACAATTTCCGACAATGGGTGTGTCGTAGGGGCAGGTTTCAAACCTGCCCGTTCATTTGATAATTGAATTATACCGTGTATATGATTTGGCATAATGCAAAAATCGTGCAGGACGATATTGTCGTAATGATTCGGCAAGTCATACCAACAATCCAATACTATTTTACCATTGTCATTTAGATTCATTTCCCACTCTTTGACAATCCCAAACATTGGTTTTCTGTCGTTTACGCAAATGGTTATGAAATACAAACCGTCGTTTGAATAATCGTAACCTTGGAGACGAATGTTTTTTCTGTATGGTAACATAATATTGTACTGTTTTTAATCAATGAATGTTGGGGACTGGAATATTCAATGAATGTCCTTGCGGGCAGGTTTGAAACCTGCCCCTACGCCACCAACCAATAGAATGTCGTTGTGGGCAAGGAAATACAATGAATGTCGTTGCACGGGTAGGTTTGAAACCTGCCCTTACAGACGTTAATGTCCTTTACCCCAAGAATGATGTTAGAGGTGAGCTTGCGACGGCTTCTCCTGCTGTCACGGCTCCAAGACCTGCCTCGTATGCCTCTCGTCCACACTTGACCGCATCACGGAATGCTACTGCCATACGGACGGGGTCGCCTGCCACTGCGATTGCTGTGTTTACCAGACAAGCGTCGGCTCCAAGCTCCATCGCCGCTGCTGCATGGCTCGGTGCTCCGATTCCAGCGTCTACAACAACAGGGACATTTGATTGCTCGATGATGATTTTTAGGAAATCTTCTGTGCGTAAACCTTTGTTTGAACCGATTGGTGCGGCAAGTGGCATGACTGTCGCAGCACCTGCTTCCTCCAGTCTCTTGCAAAGTACAGGGTCTGCCTGGCAATATGGCAATACCACGAATCCAAGTTTCACCAATTCTTCTGTGGCTTTCAATGTTTCGATCGAGTCGGGCAACAGATAACGTGGATCTGGGTGGATTTCAAGCTTAAGCCAGTTTGTGCCAAATGCCTCACGGCTCATCTTGGCTGCAAACACAGCTTCCTTTGCGTCTCGCACACCACTTGTGTTTGGAAGCAACTGTATGTTTTTATCTACAATATGTTTTAGCATATCGTCATTCGCGTCTCCAAGGGATATACGCTTCATCGCTACAGTCACCATCTCAGTCTCTGATGCGACGATTGAATCTTTCATCAAATCGTTGCTGCTGAATTTTCCTGTTCCGAGGAATAGGCGAGAATTGAATTCTCTGCCGGCAATTACTAGTTTGCTCATTTATATTGATTTTTTATTATTCTGTTTTATTTGATTAGACGCACGTTTATTTGATTAGACGCACGACCGTGCGTCTCTACCGTGCATATCTATTTTGTTTGTGTTCTAAATAGACGCACAACTGTGCGTCTCTACAAGAGGAACGTTAAAAACATTTTTCAATTATTTTCAGAATCTCTTCTGTCTCTGTCTTTGGATCCGCCGCAGACAAAATGCCTCCTGAAATAGCGATTCCGTTCGGACCGCTGTGAAGCACTTTGCGGACATCGTCTTTCGTGATTCCTCCGATCGCCACGATTGGGATGTTGATTCCTTGCTTCCTGCATTTCCACACAATCTCCTGATATCCCTCCAATCCAAGCACTGGAGCTAGTTTTTTCTTTGTTGTAGTGAAACGGAATGGCCCGCAGCCTATGTAGTCGACGTCGTCTTTGATGGCTAGTATGTCGTCGAAACTGTTGCATGTGCCGCCGATGATGAATCCGTCGCCAAGTATAGCTCTCGCGTCTTTCGGATTCATATCCATTTTCCCAAGATGCACGCCGTCCGCGCCGACCTCTTTTGTCAGCTCTACATGATCGTCGATGATCATCACAGCTTCATATTGTTTGCATAGTGGCAAAAGTTCAAGTGCCACTTTCTTCACCTCTTCCACGGGAGTATCCTTCATACGTAGCTGCACCCATTTGCATCCACCTTCGAGAGCAAGTCTTGCTTCTTCGATCTCTGATCTCCCGTTTACGGGATGGGTTATAAGTTGTAGCGAGAAAGCTCGCATCTGCATTAGATTCACTTTTGTCGAAATTTAAATTGTTTATATGCCACGGAGAGTCCAAATGATCCTGTCACTTCAGTGTCCCTGTGGCGAATTTATTCCATCATTTGTTTTATAATGTCAAGTTGGGCAATGCCGTCTTTCCATGCACTTCCTAGAATTGCCACACCTCCAAATCCGTACTCCCTCACTTGTGAGATTTTATCGACGGTGATGCCGCCAAGTGCGATGACGTTACCGTTTATGATCCCGTCTTCTTTGGCTTTGAGCAAAACCTCTTTAGAAAAGTTTGAGGCGTAACCGCATTTGCTTATGCTGTCGAAGATTGGACTCAGGAAGCAGTATTCCATGCCAGTAGACGCTGCGACCTCGTCGAGAGAATGGCAAGATCGGGATGTGCAGACGGAAGTGTATTCTGGATGACGTCCGTTCAGATGTTTGCCGCCGAGATTGTATTCGTCCACCAAGTTATAGAAGTCGTGGAGAACAATCTTTTTCCTCTCATCCGCAGTCAACCCTTCTATAATATGTCGTAGCGTCTGCTCATCAGCCTTAGGGTGACGCAGATGCAGACGGAAAACTCCGCTTCCTATCACTCTTTTTATCTGCTCCGTCTCCCCACAAAAAGGAATCTCAGGAGTGATGACCACAACTTTCCAAGTTTGGCACATGACATTTGACATTCTTAATTCTTAATTTTTAACCCTTAATTTTTAACCCTTCATCATCCTCCGCATGCTGCGCGAATCATCATCACTTCAGTTCCGTCAGCAAGTTTAGTGGAAGCCCACTCGTCACGAGGAATGACGTCGCAGTCGATGGCGAAGGCGACTCCTTTGCTGTCAATTTCGAGTTTGGCACAGATGTCTGTCAGCACAGCTCCATCATTTAATTCCAAATCTTCTCCGTTCAGTTTGATTTTCATATTTCAAGAATTATTTTGTTTCTACAAAATGGTTCAACGGTCCGTAGCCTTCAGTGATGTCAAGACCGACAGCCCCAGCGATAGCGCGGTTGACATAACCGTGAGCTATTTCCACCGACGTTTTCAGGTCGTATCCGTTTGCCAGACAACTTGCGATTGCCGAAGACATCGTGCAGCCGGTGCCATGGGTGTTGGTGGTATGGATTCTTTCGGATGTGAACCTGACCTCTTCGTCTCCGATTTTCAGTATGTCGACGCAGATGTTGGAATCCGCGTCGCCACCTTTGCTTAGAATGGCGGATGGGGTTATGTCTTTAATTATTTCGGCTTCCTTCACATTGGGGGTGACGAGCAAGGCATAGCCACAAAGAGTTCGGTAGAGATCAATGGTCTCATCATCGAATTTGCGGTTGCCCAACGTCGCACTGATAATTGGATCAATCACCAAGTTTTTGGGGGTGTTTTTGTCGAAGAAATCGATCAATATCTTTAATTGAGATTTAGTGGCAATCATTCCGCACTTCATCGCATCCACACGGTAATGGTCGAACACATCGGAAATCTGTTTGCGAAACATCTCGTCGCTCACGGCTTCCACTCCATTGAATGATCTCGGATTCTGCGACGTGGCGGCGGTAAGCACAGACATTCCGTAGACACCGAACCTTCCTGCCACACGAATGTCGGCAAGAACACCAGCACCTCCTGTAGGGTCGAACGCACCTATCGATACCATCGTCTTCATAAACAAAAAATTGCGACGCAGAAGAATTGCCTCCGCGTCGCATTATCTCGACTATATATGATTGCATCACATATTCCAAGAAGAATGTTCCTACATCGGCATTACCCGCATCAGGTTATCAATTAAAGGGTATGATCTCAGCCTCGAACACTTCTCAGCACCCCTCTTCTTCTGTTTTAGTTTTTGCAAAGATAATTGTTTTTGGGATAGGGTGGATATGAAAAAAGATTTTTATTTCTTCCCGTCCTTTTTGAATTTTGCCCAGAAGGCTCTTCTTTTCGCTCTTGCCTCAAAGAATTTTTCACGTACATCGAGAGCCTCCTCTATGGCGAGTTGGATATCCATGCCCAAGATTTCCGCATAGCATCCTACGACCTGCACGAAAATGTCTTTGCTGCTAAACTTGCAGATGTTTTCCATTCTGTCGCGGAATGATATGTCTTTGTCTGTGAACTCCATTCTGTTGTTGTCGATCAAAGAGAAATGGTAGTTGGTGTCTCCGTCTTGATAGTAAAGGATATTTCCTCCGTTAAGATCATTATGTAAAATTCCTTTAGTATGCAGGTCGATCAGGAATCTTGCAAGAGACATTGCCAAGTGATCGTCAAGAGGTTTGTCTTGAAGAATAAGTGGCTCCAGACTTTTATGAGTTGTCTTCTCACAAGCGAAATAACAATATTCCATTAGCCCTGCTTTCTTCTGCTCCACGTAAGCTATTGGAGTAGGTGTGTCGATTCCCAACTCAAGAAGTTTAAGACCATTATAATAAGCTCTCTCAGCTTTGCTTTTCCTGAAAAATGAGTAGACGACGCGTTGCACAGACAATGGTTTCTTGTATCTCTTGATCACGACATCTCTGCCAAGTTCGGTGATGGCAAAACTTCTCACAGCGTTTCTGTCGAGGTGCAGTGTCCTGCCTTTCTGACGGTAGCGAGTGTCCAAATTTTCCAAGAAGACCACGAGCTCCTTGCAATTTTTATATTCGTCGTTGATTACTACTTTCATTGTTCAGTTGAATTTATTTTGCAAAAATAGATAAAATAGTTTGAAACATAAAGGTTTGGTCGAATCCATATCTTCAGTTTTAACATGATTTATATAAAAATGGATGGATTGATATGTTCTGCCATTTACAATTCTTGTCTGATTGTAAGTTTGATATGTATAGACAGAATTATGTTTTGCTTTTATTGGTGCAATGATGGTGAAAAAAAGACGGAAGTGAAAACTCCCGTCTTTCAGATATATACTACGATTTTGAATCATAATATTGGACGCACGACCAGATGACAATTAAATCATGATTTGTTAGACGCACGACATCGTGGTGTAATTGAATTCAATATGTTAGACGCACGACCGTGCGTCTCTACATGTCGATGAATTACTGTTTGTTGGCTTTCTTACGTTCTGTCTCGTCAAGGATGATCTTACGAAGACGCATGTGGTTTGGTGTAACCTCTACGTACTCATCTTCCTTGATGTACTCAAGAGCCTCTTCAAGAGAGAATACTACAGGAGGTATGATCTTTGCCTTTTCGTCTGAACTCTTTGAACGCATGTTTGTAAGCTGCTTGGCCTTTGTCACATTGACAACCAAGTCGTTGTCTTTGCTGTGCTCTCCGACTACCTGTCCAGCATAAACCTCATCCTGTGGGAAGATGAAGAACTTACCACGATCCTGAAGTTTGTCGATAGCGTATGCGTATGCTGTGCCGCTCTCCATAGCGATCATCGAACCGTTTGTTCTCTTCTCAATATCTCCTTTATATGGTTGATACTCTAGGAATCTGTGAGCCATGATTGCCTCACCGGCTGTCGCTGTAAGCACATTTGTACGAAGTCCGATGATACCACGTGAAGGAATCTGGAACACCAAGTGGACACGGTCGCCCTTCTTCTCCATTGAGACCATCTCTCCCTTACGTACAGAAACCATCTCAATCACTTTACCGCTAACTTCGTCAGGAGTGTTGATTGTCAACTCCTCAATTGGCTCACACTTCTTGCCACCAATTTCCTTGAAGATAACCTGTGGCTGGCCGACCTGCAACTCGTATCCCTCACGTCGCATTGTCTCGATAAGTACCGACAAGTGAAGCACACCACGTCCGTATACTGTCCATACGTCATCGTTCTCTGACTTCTTGACACGAAGAGCAAGATTGCGGTCTAGTTCCTTGATAAGACGGTCGTTGATGTGGCGTGATGTCACATATTTGCCATCCTTGCCAAAGAAAGGAGAGTCGTTGATTGTGAACACCATACTCATTGTTGGCTCGTCGATTGCGATTGGTGGAAGTGGCTCTGGATTCTCGAAATCACAGATTGAATCGCCGATTTCAAAGTTTTCTACACCGATCACTGCTACGATCTCACCACACTCTGCTTCATATACTTTAGACTGAGAGAATCCTTCGAACACTCTCAACTCTTTAATCCTGTTCTTCTGGATAGAACCGTCTCTCTTGACAAGAGCGATGTCCTGACCCTCACGGATCTTACCTCTGTGAACACGTCCGATAGCGATACGTCCTACGAAAGAAGAGTAGTCAAGAGATGTGATCAACATCTGAGTAGGACCCTCATTATAATTAGGCTCAGGGATATGCTCAATGATAGCGTCAAGCACTGGAGTGATATCGTCTACTCTTGGAGCCTTCCAGTCGGTGCTCATCCAGTTGTTCTTTGCAGAACCATAGATAGTAGGGAAGTCTAGCTGCTCTTCAGTAGCGTCAAGATTGAACATAAGGTCGAACACCTCCTCCTGAACCTCTTCAGGGCGGCAGTTAGGCTTGTCTACCTTGTTGATTACTACGATAGGTTTCAAACCAATTTCGATAGCCTTCTGTAGCACGAAACGAGTCTGAGGCATAGGACCTTCAAACGCGTCGACAAGAAGAAGCACACCATCAGCCATGTTGAGCACACGCTCCACCTCACCACCGAAGTCGGAGTGTCCCGGAGTGTCGATGATATTAATCTTATATCCTTTGTAACGGATTGATACATTCTTAGATACAATCGTTATACCACGCTCTCTCTCAAGGTCATTGTTGTCCAAAATCAATTCAGTTGGTTTCTCGCGATCAGAGAAAAGCTGTCCTGCAAGGAGCATCTTGTCTACTAGTGTTGTCTTACCGTGGTCAACGTGGGCAATGATTGCCACATTTCTTATCTTTTGCATACTTAATTTATAAATTTGTCGCAAAATTAGTGTAAATGACATTTTTACGCAAACAAAATGCCGATTATTTATGTTATATAACAACAAAAATAGAAAATGCGTGTGTTTCTTGTCTCTTTGTTTATGTGAAAACAAAAATTATTAAGTACTTTTGCCCAAATTAACGAATTAACGAAAAAGATTAAAATATCATTATGGATAAATTGAGTTATGCACTTGGCATGTCGATGGCTTCAAATATGAAGCAGAGCGGTTTGGATTGTATTAACGTTGATGATTTTGCAAGTGCAATCAAATCTGTTTTCAAAGGCGAAAAGATGCAGATGACACCTGAGGAGGCACAGACTGCGATTAATGAGTTTTTTGCAAAGCAGAAGACTGAGGTGATGTCGAAAAACAAGAAGGCTGGCGAAGAATTCTTGGCGAAAAATAAGTCTAACGAAGGTATAGTCACAACTGCTAGTGGACTTCAATATAAGGTGTTGGTTGCTGGTACAGGAACAAAACCAAAGGCTACAGACACAGTCGATTGCCATTATGAGGGCCGTTTGATCGACGGTACTGTATTCGACAGCAGCTACAGACGCGGACAGTCGGCTCAGTTCCCTGTGAATGGAGTCATTCCAGGATGGGTTGAGGCATTGCAGTTGATGCCAGTTGGCTCAAAATGGCAGCTATACATCCCGTCTGAATTGGCTTACGGAGAATATGGCGCTGGAGAAACAATCGAGCCAAATTCTACATTGATCTTTGACGTGGAGTTGTTGGGCATTAAATAAATATATTATGAAAAAAATATTTTTGGCGATAATATCGTTGTCGCTTGCGATAGGAACCTCTTATGCGAGAGGATCAAAAAAAGATGCGGGAGCGTTGGCTAATTCCATTGATTCAGTCAGCTATGCACTCGGTATTAATATAGGAATGAGTCTTCAGGAGCAGTTCAAGCAGCTTCCTGTAGATAACATTAATACTGCAGCATTTTGTGAGGCGTTGAAATATACTCTTGATAAAGACACTGCGAATTTGAAGATTAAGGCTTCTGATGCCGGCACTGTGGTCATGACTGTGATGCAGAGAGCTGAGCAGGAGAAGGCCATGAAGGATCTTGCTGCCAATAAGATATGGCTTGCCAACAACAAGACAAAGCCAGGTGTAAAAGAGACAGCCTCTGGTTTGCAGTATCAGGTCATTACTGAAGGTACAGGAGAAAAGCCCAAAGCTACAGACAAGGTGACAGTTACTTATACAGGAACATTGACAGACGGAACTATATTTGATAGTTCTACGTCTCCAATTTCGTTTGAATTGAATAAGGTTATCCCAGGATGGACAGAAGGAATCCAGTTGATGCCGGTCGGAAGTAAGTATAAATTGTTCATTCCGTCGGAGCTAGCTTATGGCAATCGTGCTACAGGCAAAATTAAGCCAAACTCAATCTTGGTGTTTGACGTTGAACTTCTAGGTATTGAGAAGGTGCAGGCTCGCAGTTCAGCCAAGTTCCAGTTCAAGCCTTATCAGCGCACAATGTAATAAATTAAGGAAAGAAAAATAAAAACAATAATGAAAAAACAATTAATGACAGCAGTGTCAGTTTTGGCACTACTTGCGTCGACATCATGCCAGAAGCAGTCATCGATGTCGTCAAAGAATTTGAAGACAGATGTTGATTCTGTATCTTACGCACTTGGTATCAATGTTGGAGACGGATTGAAGCACGACTTGGAGAGATTCCCAGGTGATACAATCAACAAGGCAGCTCTAATCGCTGGTTTTACAGAGGCTATGAACGCTGCAGATGCTGAGAGCCTACCAATGTCTATTGAAGATGCAAGAAACGTAATGCAGGAGTATGTCACTAAGGTTCGTGACGTTCAAATTAAAAAGAACAGAGCTGAGGAAGAGACATTCTTGGAGGCAAACAAGTCGAAAGAGGGTGTTCAGGTTACAACATCTGGATTGCATTTCAAGTCTATAGTTGAGGGTAAAGGTAAGCAGGCTTCAGATTCTTCATTTGTGAAGGTCAACTATACAGGTAAGTTGATTGACGGTACTGTATTCGATAGCTCAATAGAGCGTGGAGAGCCAGCGATCTTCAATCTTAGAGGTGTAATCCCAGGATTCGCTGAAGGAATCAAGATGATGAAGGAAGGTGGTAAGGCAGAACTTGCAATTCCAGCACGTTTGGCTTATGGTGATGGAGAGGCAGGATCTATTCCTCCAGCATCATGTATCACATTTGAGGTTGAGCTGGTAGAGGTTGACCCTGAGTTGCCAAAGCGTTCAGGTATGCCTCGTAGATAAGGTATAGAATCATTAAGATTTCATATAGGAGACGTGAAAAACACGTCTCCTTTTTTATTTCTCTAAAAAGTCGAAATACATGATGCCGACTTTTATGTTTTTTTTAAGGTTTCATCTGAAAAAATCAACCTTTTTTATGAAAAGTGTTTTTATTTTTGTGCTTTTTTTGCCTTAAGTATACAAAAATAGTTAACTTTGCTTTCAAATAGAGTAATAATGATGTATATGACAAAGTCACAGATTTATTCCATAAAGATAGCAGTTTTGTTGCTTTTTTCGTTTTTCAATATCTCTTGTGGAAGAGTAGGCTCTACGAATGCAGAGGCGAAAGAATCAGAATCATTGACATCAAGTGCGATGACCGAGTACCATGCCGCAGAAATCATTAAGATGATTAAGAAAGGCAAACCGATACAGTTGATGAATTGTATGATTTGGGATGATTTGGATTTCACACAGTGTGGAGAACCAAGAATCACCTCAGGAATAGCGGTAGAGGTAGACGTGGAGGTTCCAATCTATTTCAACCATTGTTTGTTTATGGGCAATGTGCTTGGAAAGTCGAAATTCAAGGATAAATTCTCATGTAGTGCAAACTTCCGTCGCTCAGTGACATTTTCAGATTGCGATTTCAGAGGAGAGGTGGATTTCACTAAAGTTATGGTAGCTGACAATCTAGATTTCAGCAAGTCAACCTTTGGGGAAAGTGCAAAATTCGATTTGGTGGAACTTAGAGGAGGTATCAATCGTTTTTATGAAATTATCGCTGAAAAGAATTTCTCATTCACTTCAAGCTACTCCAATGGCAATATCTCGTTTATGGATGCCACATTCAAAGGTGACGCTAATTTCCATAAGTTGATTTGCTCGGAACTGATGATGAACAACACAACATTTGAGGGTGACGCGATATTCTCAAATCAGACAATTCGTGGTGCCGCTTTGTTCAACTATGCAAAGTTCAACCATGATTTTGATTTGTCTTATTCTAAATTCTTGGCTCCTGTGATCATGACTCATGCGGAAATTTTGGGCAAAATCACCCTTAATTATTGTGTGTTCAGTTCTCCAAGCCGTTTCTCAAATGCGTCAGCTTTCGCTATAGATATGAATGAGGCTTTGTTTTTCTTTGCTCCTGATATGTCCAACGTTAAAATTGAAAAAGTTGTGAATGGGGAGAGTGTCTACCGATTTGTATCCAGTGAAAAGCATGTTTTCCGCTTGGCAGATAAAGAAAAAGAAGATTCTGACAAAGAGAAATCTTCTGACAGAATAGATATTCAGAAAGTTAAAGAATAACCATTATTATATAAGATATGAATTTAAGAAATCTACGTAGTCGTGCCGGCAAACTATTTGTCAGTGGTGCACTTGCTACAATGCCGTTTTCTATGACTTCATGTGATGAGGCTACAACACAAGCTGTTTTTGATATTCTAGAAGCACTGCTTGATTGTATGGGTTATATTCCACAAAATGAGGATATCACTGATGAGACAACTGATGATGTTGACAATGATGATTCTGGTCTTCCTTCATCTGTGGATTGGACAAAATATACTCCTGCTGTAGGAAACCAGGGCTCCTATGGTACATGTGTTGCTTGGGCTACAGGTTATGGATTGAAGACTACGCTCAACAATATTGACCATAATTATACAAGCTACAAGAATACAGCTTCTTATCAGACTTCTCCTATCGACCTTTGGCATTTGATGAGAACTAACTATAGCAGCTCTACTTCAACTCAGTGTGGTGGATCTAGTTTTGATCCAGCATTTAAGGTCATGATCGCTAAGGGCGTCGCAAATATGAGTACTAAACCATTTACAGGTCAAAAAATGACGTGTGATGGAGTGTCTTCGACAGGAAACTCAAGCAACAAACTTGGAGCATACCGTTTGGTGGCATACACAAGAGAATTGTCTAACAGTGGATCTTATGGTATGACGGTTACTAACTTGAAGTCTAAATTGACAGAAGGTCCTCTTGTAGTAGGCGCTAAGCTTGGTGAGAATTTCATGCGTTGGAATAGCAGTGCTGTTATCACAAGTGATGATCCAGATTCATACAACGGTGGACATGCATATCATGCTATGATGATTGTAGGATATAGTGATGAAAGAAAGGCATTCCGTATTCAAAACTCATGGGGTACATCAGAGTGGGGAGATAACGGATACATTTGGGTTGGTTACAACCACTTCCTTACAAATTTTGCATTTGGTGTTTGGTCGGCATCCAATGATGCGAATGCGTACGTAAATAGTACTGCTGCAACAAGAGGAATTTCAGGTGTTGATTTGAAACTAGAAGTTATTGCTGATGAGGCTCTTGCTAATGGCAACCGTAAGTTGACTTACGATATTGTGAACAAGGGTTCAGGAGATGTGAATTTGAGCAATAGCGACGTCGTTTATTCTCTATATAAGAAGAAACATTTCCATGAGAAGGCTATTTTGGCAGACGTGAAAGTGGATGCGGTTCTTCCTGCAGGAGCTAAAGCCTCTTCGGTTTTGGGCAAGAGGTTGACAATCGAATACCAGTTGCCTTCTGTGTTCTGCAATGGAGAATTGACAGATGCTGAATGCTACATGTTCTTGGCTCTTGATCCAAAGAATGAGTCGGGCGACGACAATCTTGAAAACAATTTCGCTTTCATCACATCTTCTGAAGCAAAACCATTGAAGGTGTTCAACAATGAAATCACAAACGACGTCAAGATCCTTACTGCTGATTTGAGCAGCAAGATTGTAAATGATTATTCAGGAGCTGAGTTGATCGGCCGCTTGGCAAAAGAGTTGAAATAATCAGATTTGATTTTTTATAGGCAAGGTCGGGATTCAATCTCGACCTTGTTTTTTTGCAATTAATCCTTTTCACAGTAAATATGATTGGCAAATCCGAAGAACGGACCAAAATGAATATGTCATCAAAAGATAAAATAAAGCATTTCTTCAACCAGTACGTGCTAATGATAGCAATGGTGTTTGGCATTACCGCGTATTTGGTCTATCACAACCTTGATCTGCAGAGTTCCACTCGTGATACAGTACGTGCCATTGTGGATTTTTTAATCCCGACGATGGTGCTTGTGATGCTTTATGTGACATTCTGCAAAGTGAACCTGCGTCAGTTGAAATTCACCCGTTGGCATCTGATGCTTTTCCTGTTTCAAGTGTTGCTGATGTCGTTGGTGACTTTGATTGCCTACTTTCTACAAAACACTAAGTTTGTGGTTTTGGCAGAAGCCGCATTTATCTGTGTCGCCAGCCCTACCGCAACTGGCAGTGTCGTTGTGCTGACACAACGGTGGGGAGGAAACAGTGAGACAACAACCACGTATACTCTTATTTCCAACGTCATCACGGCTTTTTTCGTGCCTGTGATGATACCTTTTATGTCTTTGCAGGAATATTCGCTTTATGAGAGTTTTTTGATGATTGTGAGACGTGTCACCCCGCTTCTTATAGTTCCGATGTTGATGGCTTTGTTGACGCAGATGATATTCCCTAAGGTGATTGAAGTGGTGAAGACTTGGAAAGACCTTCCTCTATACCTTTGGGCGATTGCTATGTGTCTTGCGATATCCATGACTCTGCGTTATCTTATAACGAGTGAGTTTGGAATACCGATTGAGATTGCAGTGGCTTTTGTTTCCATGGTAGTCTGTGCTGTTTTGTTCTATTTTGGAAAACGAATAGGAAGAGGTTACGGCGAACATATCGGAGCAGGGCAGGGATTGGCTCAGCGTAACACTGTATTTATCATTTGGCTCGGCTCCACTTTCCTTCATCCTTCATGTGCTATAGCCGGCGGTTTTTATAGTTTGTGGCAAAACATGTTCAACACGTGGCAGATGCGAAAGTTTGAACGAGAGGGAAAAATATAATTTGTATTTCATAAATGCGTAATTATTTGTAATGTGTGGGGAATCCATTCATCTGATTGATTATCCTCATGTAGAGACGCACGGACGTGCGTGTAATAACAATGGTGTGTGATTTGCGTGTGTATGAACAGTATGCGTGGGATAAATGTATGGCATAATAAATAAATTTGTGTGCGTAATAAATTGAGATACGTGTAAAACTGAGACGTGTGTAAAAAAAACTGAGACGCACGACCGTGCGTCTCTACATGTTGTTATTCTTTTTTCTTTTCTTCACGTCTTTTTCCAAACATTTTTTTGAATGGGGATATGTATGTGCTGATCAGTTCTTCCGCATTGTCGTAGTCGTGACGGTAGAGCAAACCTACTCCTTGCGTCTGGGAATTGAACCGACGCAGATAGCTGTTTGATGAGCGGTTGAATGCTTTTCCTCTGAATCTTCCGTTTGGTGAAATTTTATACTCAATGTCAAAATCCACGACTCCACTGGTTGATGTCTGGGCATCGGTTTCAGATATTCCTTCACGGTATCCGAAGTTTCCGTTCAGAAGCAGACGGTCGTTGAGCAATCCTGTGGATAGTGCGACTTCAAATTCGGTCGTTCCTGAAGTCTGGTCTTCTGAGTACGGACGGTAGTTCAAGCCGACATTCACGTCGTTATTGATTTTCGAAAGAAGTCCGCTGATTTCTGTAGACAATGCCGCAAATCCCACTGCTGCCCTGCTGGAAGATACAAAGTCGCTTGTGTTGAATGTTCCGAAAGCAAGAAGGCTGGCGACGTTTCTGTTCATCGCTTCGTCGGTGTTGATCACACTGCGTACTTTTCGCATCATGTCGTCGTCGATGTTTGGCATGTTGAGGTCGAATTTGACAACCGGACGTGAAATTGTGCCTGAGATATCCATCAGACAGTTGACTTGTGTCGTGGTGACATTGTCTTCTGACAGTATATCCCCGACGTATGCGTTCAATGTATATTTGGCATTCACGTCAAGGATTGCCGCACTTGGATCTCCATTCCATCGGATTGTACTTCCGTCGAGCAAATCAAATTTTCTTGCGATGATACTTTGGATGGTAAACAGATAGTCGCCTTTTGTAATCTGATATTGTCCGAACAGTTTGAATAGATCGTCCCTTCCGTCGTACGAGAACGACAGATTTCCGTTTCCTCTTGCACGTATGACATCTCCTAGTTTCTGGTCGAGAATCAGTGAAACTTGGGCATCAGGAGTGGCTTCAATATCAGCGTTGACATTCACAATGAGTGGATCCTCTTCCTCCTCCTCGTGTATCTTTTGTATCTTCATCCTTCTAGCCCTGCGCATTTCCTGCGTCGTCATCTTTGTGTTTTTCTTAAAGGTGATGAATCCCGCGTCGTCCACACCTTTAGTGCCATCGAGTGGCACGACAAACTTACTGTCTTTCTTTGTCTTTGCTTTGATGTCGATGTTCAGTTCATCGCCGCTTCCGGAAACTCCCACTTTGCCTCCGATGTATGCCTTTCCATAGAACAATTCGTTGTCTGTCTCATTTGTGTTGAGTGCTAACAGGTGTTCAGAGTCGACGTTGACTGCATATTTCCAGTGCAGGAATCCTTCATGAAGAATGAGTGCAGAGAGAAGACCGTCGTTTCCTTCCTGATCTTTTATCTTGATACCATCCATTCTGAACGAGTTCTGTGTCATCCACACAGTGTCAGTGAAGGTATACTTGACATCGGTATAGTCGATGTTGAAGTCAAAATCACGCACTAATCCCATGCCCTCAAGACCGATATTGTTGAAGTGTCCGAGTGCCAAGACGTGAGTGTTGAGCACACCTGTGTTGTTGCTCAAAATTCCGTCAAGATAGATGCGGAGAAATTTCATGTCAATGTCTCGAAGTCTACCGTCAATAAACAATGAATCTTCGTCAAAGTATACAGCACCGTCGATTTCACTTTTCTTATGTGTCTCATAGGCGGAAATCACATTTGTGCCGAAAATCAGAGTGTTGTTCTTCTTGTCGTAGCCGAATTCTGCCTGCATGTCGCCGAATGGATAATTGTTAAGGTAGGCATCGTATAGTCCTAGTCTTCCTTCGACGGTAGGGTTGCTGAACAATTTGGTCAAGTAGAAATCACCGTCTCCAATGCCGCCGAATGTTATGAATTTATTATCCATGATATTGCTGAAATGAGTCACGTCTAGATCTGTAAACCATATTCTCAGACTGTCGTCTTGCAAATCTGTTGTCCGTCCGAGTGCATGGAATTTCTGGAACTTGTTTTCAATCTCAAATCGTTTCACATCAAGCAGTTTCGGACGAAGTTCGATTTCTCCGGCACCGATGGTCCATACCGAATCTTTGATAACAATTTTTGAAGGTATGATTGAGATGTCAGCCGACAATCCGTTGTCGGAGTATCCTTTCAGTGCCGTTTTCAACGACAAATTTCCGCTGTATGTTACATTTTCCGAATTGCTGAACGACAACCGCAAATCGAAATTATCGTCTTTCGCGTTGGCATTTAAACTTATATAGTATGGATATCTGCGTTTGTCAGGGTCGGCATACGTAGTGCGGCACACAACTTTAAGATTGTCATGTGGATTTTCGACCAAAAGCAAAGCGTCTTCCACAATATTATCCTTATATATGAAAAGAGGAGCTTCGAACCTCAGTTGGAATTTTTGAGCATTGTCGTTGACAAATCCTTTCAATTTGCTTTTCTGTTGTATCACGACTGGGAGTTCAAAAATATCGTTGATCGGCTCTGTGTTTTCAATTGTGAAGTTGAATGTGAAATCGTTGGCATTTTTAGTTGTCTCTTTATTCTCGTCGTATTTGCTATCCATCTGTTTTAGAGTAGGCAGATAAGAATAGGCGATATGTTTCATGTTGTCAACCAAAGTCGCAAATGAATATTGACCCTCCACATTTCCGTTGATGTAGTCGGAGATGATGTTGATGCGTTTTTTGCCCTCTTTTGAAGCGACGGTGTTGAGTGTGAACAGATTCAGATATAGGTATCTGTCGCCACGAGTGCAGAGAAAGTTATCGAGTGTCACCGAACCTGACAAGTCGTCGATTGTTTTTCCGGTGCAGTTAGTTGTGATGTCGAATGAGACGGTGATTGGATCTTCCGACTCAATCCAGTTAAGTTTGTCAATATTCGCGTCTTTCACACTTGCCACAAAGTTCATCACCGGCATGTCTTTGTGTTTCATGTTGATGCTTCCCTCAAATTCACAGTTGATATTGTCATCCTTGAGTGTGAAATTTCCGGTGTAACTTCTATCGTTAAGCTTTCCGTTGATTGTCACACCCTGGTAGAGATAGTCTTTGAAGTATATGGTGTCGATTTTTCCGGCAAGCTCCATCTCAAACTTGTCTGCTTCGATTTTCTGGATGTCGACCTCTAGCTCAAATGCTGTTTTCCCAAAACCACTCTCTTTTCCAAACAGTTTGGTGAGATTGAAGTTTCTTGCAGCTGTGGCTCCTATGATATTGAATTTCTCATATTTGTTGTCGTCTGCTTTGATTACTACGTCGGTGGATATAGTTCCACCGTCTGTGGTTAGGTTTCCTTCTGCGTAAAGTTCTTTGAATTTTCCGTATACGATTCCTGAGAATCTTATCATACCAAGCGAATCAGCTACGGGAGGAAGATAAACAGGACGGTCGATAATCAATTGCCCCAGCTTTTTTGCGTCGGAAGCAGTCAACGTGATTGATTTGAAGTCCGCGTCGATGCCAAGAGAGTCGATATTGAAAAAGTCTGTGAATTTGAAATCTGCGTCGAAAGTCATTGTTTCTCCCATGTCCATTTGGATGGATTTCAAATTCATTTCACGTCTTGTCCCGATTATGCTTCCGCTCAGACGTATATCGTCTTTTGAATTTTTGAACGAATGGAAAAGAGATGAGAAATCGGCAAGATGAATGTAGGAAGGCCTTAATGAAAGGTCTATTCTGCCATCTTCCAATCTGTGTAAGTTTTCTCGTATTTTAGGAAGTGTTATGGATGCCTTCGAAAATGCGAGTTGGCTGTTTTGTGTTTGGGTCACAAACTCATCGAAATTGATTTCATCGTCGGATACAGTCACTGTGGTGGAGAGATTGCTCAATTCAAGTCCGGAGCGTTCCTTGAAGTGTAGACGGTGCAAACGGAATTCTTGAGAATTGGAGAACATAGATTCCTTGATGAACAAAGCTCCGTTGATGTCGGTTAGCGCAATATGTTGTGGGCAGAAGACACTGTCGACGGGAATAATCGCGTCGTCAGTAACAAAATCCATTTTGCAGTCGGTGAAAGCGAGCGACTCAAGATCAAAATCCCAGTCGAGCGACGTAGTGTCGTTAGGCGTAGTAAACGCATCTACGAGGAAATCATAGTTGTATTTATTACGGTCTTTCAGATATTTTATTCTTGCATCTGCCTCTGTGAACTGGATTGTTCTGAAGCTGATACACGATTTGAGAAGAGGAAGCACATTAAGTGTCACCTTTGCTCTGTCGACGTAAAGCAAAGTGTCTTTTTCTTCGTCAGATATGTAGAACTGGTTTATTATGAATGCGTTAGGAAAATTCCAGTCGATTCTGTCAAGATAAACATCCGCTCCAGTACGAGCTTCGATTTCTTTCGTTACTTTGCGTACAACCTTACTTTGTAGTTGCTCATTTTGCAATACAAAATACGCCGCAGTGAATAGAGTGAAAACAAGTGCGGCAAGAATAAGCACTATGTAAGTAAGTTTTTTTATCTTTGTATAAATTTTGCAGTCATTGAATAATGCTACAAAGTTAGTGATAAATAAAAAGATTTGAAAATGTCAATAAACATTTTAGCGATAGAATCTTCGTGCGACGACACTTCTGCTGCCGTTTTGCAGGACAATATTCTTTTGTCCAATGTGATTGCGAGTCAAAAAGTGCATGAAAGTTATGGTGGTGTGGTGCCTGAGTTGGCATCGCGAGCTCACCAGCAGAACATTGTGCCGGTGGTGAGTGAGGCAATCAAACGCTCAGGATTGAAGAAGGAAGACCTTCATGCTGTGGCATACACGCGTGGTCCGGGACTGATGGGTAGTCTTATGGTCGGCACCTCGTTTGCGAAGGGATTCTCTCTATCGTTGGGGATTCCGTTGATAGATGTCAATCACCTTCAGGCTCACATTTTAGCCCATTTCATCGAGGAAAAGGATGTTGAACACAAATGTCCGCCTTTCCCATTCCTATGCCTGCTTGTGTCGGGTGGTAATTCTCAGATTGTGTTGGTGGAAAACTACAACAAGATGAATATCATCGGTCAGACGATTGATGACGCTGCTGGTGAGGCATTCGACAAATGCGCTAAGGTGATGGGGCTTCCATACCCAGGTGGTCCTGTGGTGGATAAGTTGGCTAAGGAAGGTAATCCGGAAGCTTTCAAGTTTTGTAAACCACATATTCCAGGTCTTGATTATAGTTTCAGTGGTTTGAAGACATCTTTCCTATACACATTGCGTGACGAAATTGCCAAAAATGAGAATTTTGTGGCTGAGAATGTCAATGATTTGTGCGCGTCGTTGCAGACTACAGTGGTGGAGATTTTGATGGACAAACTTCGTAAGGCGGTCAAGCAGACAGGAATCAGCCACGTCGCTGTGGCTGGTGGTGTGTCGGCAAACTCAGCGTTGAGAGCCGCATTCGAGGATCACGCCCGTCGCTACAAATGGAATATCTATATTCCTAAATTCGGATATACAACTGATAATGCCGCTATGGTCGGCATCACTGGATATTTCAAATACAAAGATGGAGATTTCAGTGATGTCTCGCTACCTCCATTTGCTAAGGTGACGATTTGATTATTAATAGAATAGTAGAGACGGAGTGCACTCCGTCTCTTTTTATGCGGTGTGTACGCCGTCTCTTTTTATACTGTGTGCACTCCGTCTCTTTTATGTTGAAATATGATGAAGAAAGTTAGAAGTCCTTGGCTTGGTCAGGAAGGATATGATTGCATCGCTTGTTCCCCGACAAATCCCCTCGGTTTGAAGATGGAGTTTTACGTAGATGGAGAAGAGATGATCGGAATATGGAAGAGTAAACCACATTACGACGGATGGTGTGGAGTGGTGCATGGTGGTATCCAGTCGCTGATGCTTGACGAGGTTGGTGCATGGTGGGTTCACTACTTCAAACAGTCTGCAACTGTGACTGCCAGATTGGAGGTGAAGTTCATTAAAAGTGTGAAATCATCTTGGCCGGAAATTAAACTTAAGGCTACAAAGGTCAGAGATTTACGCAAGTTTGTGGCTCTACATATTGAACTTTTGTCTCCAGAAGGAGAAGTCTGTGGATCAGCAGAAGGAACATACTATATCGTGCCAAAGGAAGAGTCGGAAAAAGACTACGGCTTCTACGGATGCTTCTTGGAGGAAGATTGCAAATAAGATCACAGTTACGAGACAAAACTATATCATCTTCCACCGTTTGCGGAAGTGACAATTTGATTAAATTAGAAATAAATGCGGAATGCTAAATTATAGTGTTCTGCATTTTTTATTTAGCATTCAGCATTTAGCATTTAATACTTCACCAACTCCTTGACTATCTGTTTGATTTCTCCCTTTGAGATATATCCAACGCTCAAATATGGTTCACCTTCTTTAGGAATGAACATTAGAGTAGGCACAGATCTTACGTTGAATGCTAACGCAAGTCGTTCCTCTTTTTCTGTGTCGACCTTGTAAAAATCAACTTGCCCTTTGTAGGTTTTCGACAATTCCAACAAATTGGGCGCGATCTTTTGGCATGGCGCACACCATGTGGCATAGAAATCAATCACGATAGCACGGCCAGATTTGTTGGTCCATGTCTGTGTCGAATCGTGTTCGAAATCATAAATCTTGTTGAGGAATTCTTTATATGAGATGGATGGTAATTCCGTCTCTTTATTAATCTCTTCTTTGAATGATTTCACGCGTGCGAGAGTCTCAACACCATCTTTTGGGGTGCAGCAAGCAAGGGAAAGTAATGCGATTATTGAGCGAAATATATTTTTCATTTTGCAAACTTTTTAGTTTTCAATTTAGGACAATCATAGAAAGAGAATTCAGCCTCAGATTCTACATTTGCTCCTATTATCTCTATCAATGAATGGCAACTCATAAAAGTGCCGTCTTCAATTTTCTTTATTCCGTTTGGAAGGATGACACGTTCGAGTTTCTCACAGCCTGAAAAAGCTGCTTCTCCTATCGCCTGTAGCGACGGGAGATTTTGCAAATTTATGGTTGTTAGATTCTTACATCCATCAAACGCATTCACACCAATCTCTTTCAGCATGTTTGGCAGTGTGATTCTTGATAACTTTTTGCAGTCGGAAAATGCGCCATACGCAATGGCATTCATTGCCCCGTTCAACGATAATTCAGTCATGTCCTCACAACCGTGGAATGTCATTTTGGGGAGAGTGTCGAGGTCTGTTTCTACGATTGCTGATTTCAGTGAACCGCATCCGTTGAATACGTATTCGCCAAGTGAATCCACAAACGACGGGATGACCAGCGTCTCCAATCCGCTACGGTCGAAAGCATGGTCGCCTATTGATAGCTTATTGTTGCCAGACTCAAAATCCACGGATTTCAGGGCAAGGTTTTCTCCAAAAGCCCATGATCCGATATGACGGACACTCTTTGGAATATATATAGTCTGCAATGATCTGCAAGCGATGAAAGCATCATGCTCGATTGATTTCAATGAAGATGGTAGCTCCACTGATTCAAGTGATGCACAGAAGAAGAAACAGTGGTGAGGAATGACATCAACTCCATTAGGAATGACGATTGATTTCAGTTTGCTGCATTCAGCAAATGCTGTCGGACCGATAATTTTTAGTTTAGACGGCAATTTCACCGTCTCCATCTTGCCACATTTGGCGAATGCCTGTTTGGCAATTTTAGAGACTGCATAGTATTTGCCTCCATTCTCCACACTGTCTGGAATCACCACTGCTTTCGACAGCGATTTCTCAGCAGACAGAAGCGTAGCCTCTCCCGTCGTCTCATCAAAAGAGAATGAGAAAGGCGACGCGAATGCGAATATGTTATTCAGCAAAATGGATAATGTCAGAATAATAATTTTTTTCATTTGAGAATCAGAGCAATGATATTTTATCAATTTTCTGCAAACAATTGGCAAGATAGAAATTATATTTTAGATATGCAAGTAAGCAAAATCCATTTTTCAATATTCATACTTATGTGAGACTTTTACATTGTTTGCGAATTGATTTCACATGAATGTAATATATTGCAATCTGTTTTCCTGTATTTTTGCAACATGTGATTCTAAAAATTTAATTATATATGAAAAAAACTTTAAGTACAGTTTTGGGATTATTGTTTTGTGTTTGTGGTTATGCCATTAATGGAGATGGCAGTGCAGGCAATCCTTATCAGATAGGAAATGTAGATGAACTTTATGAGTTTGCGTCTATTGTCAATGAAGGATCTGTTGACGCAAATGGTGTTTTGACTGCGGATATTATTGTCAATAATCTTCAGCCGGAATTGTTTGACGGAAATTATGAAGGTGTTAAACTTTGGAATCCAATATGTGGCAAATTATTAGAGAAGTATGATGGTCTCTTCGATGGAAATGGCCATTCCATTTCAGGTCTTGTTGTCAGCCCAAACAAAGATTTGTATAGTTTTGGATTTTTCGGAACTTGTTCGGAAAAGTCTATAGTTAAAAACTTGATAATCAAAGATTCGTATTTCTCCGCGAACAATGATATTGGAGTTATTTGTGGTTGCAACCATGGAACTATAGAGAATTGTGAATCATATAATTCCATTGTAGATGGACTTAATAATTCTTACAGTACTCCATATAGAGGTGGTATCAGTGGAGTGAATTTTAACAAAATCCGACATTGCTACAGTACAGCGACTATAAAGTCACCTGAAGAAGGCATTGGTGGAATTGCCGGATATAATTCTGGCTCAATTGCTGAATGTGGATTTGGTGGTGTTTTGGTCGCAAAAACAGCTAAGACTTCTGCAGGAGGAATTTCTTTTTACAATACGGGAGTTATAGAAAACTGTTACAGCGTGGGATCGTTTGAAGGTGATTTCAAGGATGTCTGTGGAATAACAACAGTCTCTTATGTAAAGAATTGTTATTATGATTCAACCAAATGCCGTCAGACTCAAAAATTTAGTGTGCCCAAACCGTACAACACAAAAGATTTCACTTCTGGCAAAATATGTTTCTTGCTGAATTCCAATTCTACAGGTGGATCTGTTGTATGGCATCAGGATTTGTCAAAAGATACTCTCCCTTTGTTTGTTGGTAAAGAGGTGTATCAATCAAGCCCTTGTGTTGGCTTCTATTCTAATGAGAAAGATTCTTTGGAACACGATCATGAAATGGAAAACAATGTGTGCGTACATTGTGATTATCATGTCCATAAATATCAGAATTTGACATGTGAAATATGTGGAAAAGACCAACGTCTGGATGAAGACGGAACGTTCCTTATCTACACTGCAGATGATCTTTACGATTTTGCAAACCAGGTAAATGAGTGGCAGAATCTTACACTTAATGCGAAATTGATGAATGATATAGTTGTGAACGACGTGGATTTGTCAAATACGGATTCAATTGCAGATACATTGAGAATGTGGATACCGATAGGTGCTGAAAGTTTGGGTGTATACAATGCTTGTTTCGATGGAAACGGATACTCAATAAGCGGTATATTCTGTAAAAGTAGTGATTATTATTATCTTGGTTTATTTGCAGAGAACGGATCTTATAGCACTATAAAAAACTTAAGGATTGTCAATTCTCATTTTGAAAATGAGGATGTCTATGGCAATGCAGGTAGCATAACTGCAAATAATAATGGCGTTGTTATAAATTGTGAAAACTATGCGACGGTTAAAGGTAAAAAGGATGTAGGCGGAATTTGTGGAGAAAACAGACTGGCCACTATATATGGATGTGTAAATCACGGTGTCATAATGACAATGTCGGCTAGGGGAGAAGCGGGGGGAATCACTGCTCATAATTACCAGGGACTGATAGAACGCTGTGGAAATGAGGGTTCTGTAACAGGATCTGTTGCTGGAGGTATTACGGGAACATCCGGAAAAGACAAAGGTGATGGCCCTGTAAGTTATCCTCAAATTAATTACTGTTATAATGTTGGTGAGATTACAGGAAAAACCCATGCTGGAGGTTTGGCTGGTGATGATTTCTACAAAATAAGCCACTGTTTTAATGCAGGAAAAGTGAGTGGAGAACAATACTATGGGTCAATTTCTGGAGGAAAGTTTGAGTCATATCTTCCTGATCCAGACAGTGTGGAAGTGACCAAATGTTTCGTTTTAGTTGGGTGCGACAGCGTTTTGAATGGCGTCGAAGAGACTTCTATTCCAGAACCATACGACATTACGGTCGTGGATTCTGCAACATTTGCAAGTGGAGCTGTGGCTTTCTTGTTAAATGAAGGAACAACAGACGGCACACAACCGTTTTATCAGACAATTGAGGAAAGAAAACATGCTCTGAGAGCTATGGTTTTGCCTACAGACAATTTGGATTGCTTCCCAGTGCTGGACTCTCTACATGGCACGGTATATTATAATGAAGAGATTTCTGTTTATTATAACTATGAAATGGAACCGACAGGCTTCCAGATTGTCGATTCTGACAATTCCAATGCTGTGTATGTGTTTGGTAATCGTGTTGTGGTTCCAGAGATAAAAGATAAACTTATGGTCTACAGTATTGATGGCAAGATTGTCCGTTTTATGCCGGTGAAGACAAATGCACAAAACACAGAATTTGTTCTTAATAAAGGCATTTACATGATTGTTGTTGATGGAAAAACGTTCAAGGTAAATATCGCTAAGTAAACACTATATGTCAAATGAAAAATAAGGATGCTGCATGAAAATAATGCAACATCCTTATTTTTTTGGATCATAGATTAAAATACCTATTCAATAATCTTGTGATTAATCTTCGGTTTCTAAAATCTAGATTTAAAAACCACCATAATCTTTATATAGGTCGGAATAATCTCTGTTCAAGTATTTGCAGAATTGCTCTTTTGTCAAAGCTTCTGCCATTTCAAATTCTTCTTCGTCTATAGGTGCATAAACGACTGTGCCATCAATTTTGAGATCTGGATTCTCTTTCTTTCCATTTTCGTAAGCGGCTTTCGCTAATGTTTCATTTTGATAATTGATGTAAGAGGTAGCACTCTCTATTTTGTCGCCAGAAAAATGAAAAACAGTAATTTCGTTTCCTAGCACATATACTACATCGTCACCGTCGATCGAGGCCCCGCTTTTGCCTTCGTATTTCTTAACAATAGAAGATGAATTTGAAGATGATCCCTTGTCGTCATCGTCGTCATCGCCACAAGAGGCGAATGAGATTGCTCCCAATGCCAACATAGTCCATGAGAGCAGCATTAATAAATGTTTTTTCATATTGTAACTTAGATTAATATTAAACTCCTTGCAAATATATCATAATAATGTATCGGTTAAATGATAAATTCGGTAGATTTGATCAGCGTTTAACAATAATTAAGATTCAGGGCATTTCTGCCCTGAACCCTAATTATTCAAACAAATCTTATTTCTTTGTGATTTTAGCCACAGCGTCCATAATCTCCTTTGCCACTTTCTCTGCTTCTGCTTCAGTAGCTGCCTCTGAATAGATACGGATGATTGGCTCTGTGTTGGATTTTCTCAAGTGAACCCAGCTGTCAGCGAAGTCGATCTTTACTCCATCGATATCGTTGACCTCCTCGTTCTTATATGCCTCCTTGATAGAAGCAAGCACTTTGTCGACGTTGATGTCTGGAGTAAGCTGGATCTTGTTCTTTGAGATGAAATATAGTGGGTATTCCTTCTTCAACTCGCTTACCTTGATTCCCTTGTTTGCAAGGTGTGTCAAGAACAATGCGATACCTACCAACGCATCTCTACCGTAGTGGCTCTCTGGATAGATTACTCCTCCGTTACCCTCACCACCGATGACTGCGTTTGTAGCCTTCATCTTGGTTGTCACGTTGACCTCTCCTACAGCTGCTGCGTTGTAGACTCCGCCACGACGCTTTGTCACGTCACGTAGAGCACGTGTAGAGCTTAGGTTGGAAACTGTATTTCCTGGAGTCTTGCTCAATACGTAGTCGGCTACGGATACCAATGTGTACTCTTCACCGAACATGTCGCCGTTCTCTGTGATGATTGCCAAACGGTCAACATCAGGATCGACAACAAATCCGACATCAACTTTCTCCTTCTTGCAAAGATCAGCAATGTCTGTCAAGTTTGCTGGAATTGGCTCTGGGTTGTGAGCGAAATGTCCTGTGGCCTCACAGTTCAAACACTTTACGTTCTTCACGCCAAGACGCTCAAGAAGCTTTGGCAAAACATTTCCTCCGACTGAGTTGACGCAGTCGATAGCGACAGTGAAGTTGGCTTTCTTGATCGCCTCTACGTCTACAAGCTTCAATGCCAATACCTTGTCGATATGGATATCGTCGTAATTGTTCACATATTTCACCTGTCCTAGATTGTCGACTTCAGCGAATGTGTATTCGTCGTTGTCTGCCATCTTCAACACTTCCTTTCCGTCTGCGTCAGAAAGGAACTCTCCTCTTTCGTTAAGAAGCTTCAAAGCGTTCCACTGCTTAGGATTATGGCTTGCGGTAATGATGATACCACCGTCTGCTTTCTCATTTACAACTGCGATTTCAGTAGTAGGAGTAGAAGCCAGTCCGATATTCACTACATTCACTCCAAGACCGACAAGTGTGCCAGTCACGATTGAGTCTACCATAGGTCCGGAAATTCTCGCGTCGCGGCCTACAACGATTGTCGCCGTCTTCTTTCCGTTTCTCTTGGCAATCCATGTGCCGAATGCTGCTGTGAATTTTACTACGTCAAGTGGTGTTAGGTTATCTCCTGTGCCTCCACCAATAGTTCCTCTGATTCCAGAAATCGATTTTATCAGTGTCATATCTTATTTATTAATTTTTTTCATTCAATCAATATTAAAGCAAAGTTATAACAAATTTTTAGTGATAAAAAGGATATATTTGCAAAACCTTTGCAGAAAAGGCTAAAAACATATGAAAAAAGCATATTTATTAGTAATAACAATATTTTTGATCTTATTTTCCGCCTGTTCGCCCGTGAAGTATGTGGCGGACGGAGATTTTTTGCTCGACGACGTGAAGTTGGACGTCAGGAATTCACAGTTGAAGGAGAACGACGCGAAGTCGTATATCCGTCAGCAGCCGAATTTGAAAATCTTCGGTCTTTTCCGAGCGCACCTCCGTCTATATAGTCTTTCCAGAAAAGATTCAATTAAGCGTAACGGTCGGGTAAGACATTTGGGACGAGCTCTTCGTAAAATGGGCGAGCCGCCAGTGATTTACAACTCGATGATGCGTATACAATCCGAGCGTCAGTTGGAGAAATATTACAGAGCCAAAGGCTTTATGAATGCTAAGGTTTCTTCCGACGTGGAGTTCAAGAAAAAACGTGCTGTTGTGACTTATCATGTCGACGAGGGGGTGCCTTTCCGAATTGAGAATATTGATTTCGATTATCGTGGAGATACCGCGATCCAAAAGATTGTTGAGACAGATAGATTTTATGAGTCGAAACTGAAGACGGGAATGCTTTTCGACAGCGATGAACTTGATGCGGAGCGCAATAATATGTCGAGCCTGTTGCGTCGACACGGATATTTTTATTTCACAAAGGATTACATCACTTACACGGCTGATACCACTGTCGGCGACCACAAGGTGGATATTACGCTGGAACTCAAACCGTTCAGCAAGACGCGTTCGGATGGAAGCAGAGTGGATGTGCCGCACACGAAATATAAGATTGGTGACATTTCCGTCGTGACTCTCGACAAACCGAATGTGTCGTATACTGAGGTGCTGGCTTATGACAGTGCCAGAACAGAAGAGGGTATTTTGATGAAGTATCTTCATAAACCGTTTCTTCGCTCCTCTGTGATTGAAGACAATGTCATGTTTAGCAAAGGGGAACTCTATAATTCCATGCGTTCAGATTTTACTTTGTCTAAGTTCAATTCTCTTGGTGTGGTGCGAGCCGCTTATATCAACTTCAACGACAAACATAACGATGCCAATGAGGTGGATTGCCAAATCACACTTTCTCCGACAAAGATGAAATCTATATCTGCCAATGTGGAGGCAACTACCACATCCGGCGACTTTGGTTTTGGCGGCACATTGGGATGGAGTCATCATAATATTTTCCATGGATCTGAGTGTCTGACATTCAAAATAAGTTATTCTCAGGAAGCAATCAGTGGAATGGACATCACTGATGACAAAATTCGTGATTATGGAGCCAGTGTAACACTTGCCATTCCTCGTGTTTTATTTCCGTTCTTGACTCGTGATTTCAAGCGCCGTATAAATGCGAATACAGAACTTCATGCGGCTTTCAGTGTACAGCAGATGGGATATAGGCGAGACCAACTAAGCCTTGGATGGAAGTATAAATGGCAACGTCGTCGCTTCTATAATTTTGAGATCGACTTCCTCGACTATAATCTTGTGAAAATGGAAGATGCAGACGCTTTTCGTGACAAGTATTTCAACGAACATACGAATCCGATTCTGCTCTACAACTATACAGACCACCAGATTCTATGCACGGGATTCACGTATACGTTCGATAATATGTCGAGCAAGAGATTGCTGAACAAGAAATTATTTAAGGCAAGCTTTGAGACAGGAGGAAATACATTTCAGCTTTTCAGTCATATTTGCAAATTCGATACGGATGAATTTAGTGGCAAGAATATGATTTTTGAAGTCCCATATTCTCAATATGTGAAGACGGAATTGGAATATGCTTTCAACCAGTATATCAACGAGAAGTGTAGGATTGTCTACCATGCGAAAGCAGGTGTCGCTGTGCCGTATGGAAATTCAGACGGAGTGCCGTTTGAAAAACGATTCTATGGTGGTGGAGCGAGTGGCGTGAGAGGTTGGGCGGTTCGTACACTTGGTCCCGGTAAATTTCCGTCTACTAACGACTATCTCGCTCAGACGGGAGATATTAATCTTTTGTTGAATTTGGAGTATCGCATCAAGTTGTTCTGGAAACTTGAACTTGCCACATTTGTCGATGCAGGAAATGTTTGGACTTTATATAAAGATAAAAACGAAGATCAGCAAGGTGGAGAATTCTTTATAAACGAATTCTATAAGCAGATTGCGTTGGCAGGAGGTGCCGGGTTGAGAATAGATTTCTCTTACTTCTTGATCCGTTTCGACCTCGGTCTGAAATTCCACGATCCATCTCGAATTGATAAGGGCACACAGTGGCGTACGGCACATGGCATGAATTGGGACGACGATTTTTCATTCCATTTCGCTGTAGGATACCCATTCTGATGAATTAAGAATTAAAAGTTAATAATTAATAGTTCGTAGCTCATTACGAATTATGAATTATGAATTAAATTATGTTGAAGGTAAATAAGACAATGGAACTCCGAGAGAGGGTTCGTAAGGTGAAAGAGATGCTTCGTCTGTCGATGGATGGAAGCACAGCGGCAAGATTGCGTCATTTGGGCTATAAACTGACGTTTGGTGTGACTTATCCTCGCCTGAGGGAGTTGACAGCGGAGATAGAGCCGGATGCAGAACTTGCTGAAAATCTGTGGGGATTGCGTCAGAGAGAGACTATGCTTATTGCCACAATCATTATGCCGACGGAATGTTTCACTCGTGAGGTGGCAGACAAGTGGGTGTCGGAAGCCTTCAATGAGGAAATTGCGGAATACTTGTCGAGAAATCTTTTGATCAGACTTGATTATGCGGAAGATATTGTGAAAAATCTCGCAGATGCGACGGAATGGCAGAAGATGCTGATTGGATACTCTCTTCATTCCCGTCTGCTTATGAAAGATATTGCAAACGACGAGATGATCGACAGATATTTGTCGAAATCCGTGGATGATATTCATAAAACGGATAAGAGGGCATTGTCTGCAATCGCCTTCTTCTTGAAGCAGGTGGCACGACGTGAATCTTATCTTGACAGAGTGAAATCAATAGTCGTCCAGCTTAAGGCTTCCGAGTCGATTCAGGCAAAATGGGTGGCGGAAGAGGTGAATACGTATATTGAGTATAGCCTGTGAATTAATGCATAATTCATAATGCATATTCATAATTATTTGGGGTAATCCACACATCTGGTGAACCTGCTCTCTCGTAGAGACGCACGGACGTGCGTGTCTGGATCAATTCGTAATGCGTAATGCGTAATGCGTAATTTTTGGGAAAATCCATCGTTGGGGTATTTTGACCGTAAGGGCGATCCCTTGTGGTTGCCTGATAAGAATATTCATAATGCTGAATTAATTTCATTTTCATAATGAATTGTAAAATCATTCATTATATTTGCATAAGAAAGAAAAAGACAGCCATTTATCATAATGCTGTCTTGATAACGACAAAAATATGCTTGAAAAGGATAGTACACAAGTGACAAGTGATGAATTGTATGTATCGATTTCATCAGTTTTGAAAAAAGCAAGACAAACAGTATATCATGCTGTTAATTTTGCTATGGTCACTGCGTATTGGGAAATAGGACGTTTGATAACAGAGAATGAATTGAAATGGGAGCGAGCCGAATACGGAAAACAGGTTTTGAAGAAACTTTCTCAAAAACTTACAGCTGAATTCGGAAAGGGGTTTGATGAGAGCAATTTGAGATATATGAGGCTGTTTTTCAAAACGTTCCCAATTTGTGACACACTGCGTCACGAATTGAGTTGGAGCCATTATCGCAGATTGATCAGTGTCGATAATGAAAAGGCTAGAATATGGTATATGAATGAGGCGGCAGATGAGGTCTGGTCGACAAGACAACTTGACAGACAAATCTCAACTCTTTACTACGATAGATTGCTTGCAAGTCAAAATAAAGCGGTTGTCATTTCGGAGGCAAAGGAGAAATTAAGTCAACTTGCACCAGAAGAATTGATAAAAGATCCTTATGTGCTTGAATTCCTTAATCTCAAGGACTATCCGGCTCTTCGTGAAAGTGACATAGAGAAAGGTCTTATTTCCAATTTGGAAGATTTTATGCTTGAAATGGGAAAGGGATTTTGTTTTGTGGCACGCCAGAAACGTATGCGTTATGAGGATGAGGATTTTTATGTCGATTTGGTTTTTTACAACAGCATCTTGAAATGCTATGTGCTGATAGATTTGAAGTTGGGTAAACTCACACATCAGGATGTTGGGCAGATGGACAGTTATATCCGAATGTTTGACGATTTGATGAAACAGCCTGACGATAATCCGACAATTGGACTGATACTATGCTCGGAAAAGAACGAAGCCATAGCTCGTTATTCCATATTGAACGACGCAAAACAAATTTTTGCTTCAAAATACAAATTGACTTTGCCTACTGAGGAGGAACTTCAAGCGGAGTTGAACAGAGTCAGAAAAATGTTGAACGAATAAACTATAGATAAAAAGAAACAGAAGATTTAGATACTTGACATATTAATATATTGAGCTTTACGCTCTTATTCTCTTTACGGAAAAATCGCCAAATTTAAAAGTACACGAGAATGAGCAAGCGAGAGGTTCACGCCTTATGGCGTGGGCCGTTTCGTGCTTATTAGTGTACAAAGGTGTTTGGCGATACCTTCCGTAAATAATAGGCAACAAACGAACGGCTCACGTTTTTTTATGCTTATATGGGAAGTGGGGCGGCAAGCGAAAATTTTGGTTATAAATTTCAATTTGCTATTAAAGAATATGCCCACACTCAATTGGATAGGAAAGGATTCTGTGGTAAAGCATCATAATGATGTCCCATTCCGTACATTGGACAAACAATATACGTTTTCATCAGTCGGCAGTGAACAATCTGCTGATATCAAATCAGACAACAAAATCATTCATGGAGATAATTTAGAGGCTCTGAAAGCCTTATTGCCTGAATATGAAGGCAGAATAAAATGTATCTACATAGATCCTCCGTATAACACAGGTAATGAAAATTGGGTTTACAATGATAATGTTAACTCTCCCAAAATCCAAAAATGGCTTGGTCAGGTGGTTGGAAAAGAGGCGGAAGATCTCAGCCGTCATGATAAGTGGCTCTGCATGATGTACCCACGTTTGTCTCTCCTTCGTCAGCTTCTCTCTGATGATGGGGCTATTTTTATCTCTATCGACGACAATGAACAAGCTAATTTGAAACTTATCTGTGATGAGATTTTTGGAGCTGGAAATTTGGTGGCAAATATTATATGGGAAAAGAAATATACGATATCCAATGATGCAAAATGGCTTTCTGATAATCATGATTTTATTGTTTTATATGCAAAAAATAAAGAATTATGGAGGCCAAATTTACTTCCGAGAACTCCAGAAATGGATGCGGCGTACAAGAATCCTGACAATCATCCTAAAGGAGTTTGGAAATCAACTCCTCTTCATGCAAAAAGTGGTTCAGAAAAAACAGCAAATTTTTCTTACGTTTTCAAGAATGGTGTAGTATTTATTCCTCCTAAAGGAACTTATCCAAGGTACTCAGAAGAAAGTTTAAGAGAAATGGAGGAAAATAATGAAATTTGGTTTGGTAAAGATGGAGATTCTGTCCCTTCTCGAAAAACATTTCTTTGTGATCTAAAAAAACAAGGTATACCATCAAAAACATTATGGAGGTTTAATGAGGTTGGGCATAATCATGAGGCGAGAGAGGAAATAAAAACTATATTCGGAGGCTCTGCACTATTTGATACACCAAAACCAACACACTTAATTAATCGTATACTTCAAATTGCCTCTGCTCCTGACTGCATTATCCTCGATTCTTTCGCAGGTTCAGGTACCACAGCACATGCGGTTTTGAATTTGAACAAGCAGGATGGAGGCAATAGAAAATTCATCTTGGTGGAGATGGAGGATTATGCTGAGTCAATCACTGCCGAGCGTGTTCGTCGTGTCATCAATGGATATGGAGATGGAAAAAATGCAGTGGAAGGAACTGGCGGTTCGTTTTCATATTATGAGTTGGGAGAACCCATCATGATTGGCGACTATATAAATGAGAATCAGCCTGTAGAAAAAATAAAGGAATATATATGGTATTCGGAAACTCATGTCCCATATTGTGGAGATGAGGACGACAAATACTATTTAGGCAATCATAATGGAGCAGGGTATTATTTCTATTACGAGAAGGGACGAATCACTACTTTGTCTTACGATACTCTTGATATCGTGGAAAAACGTGCAGAGCAGTATATTATCTATGCGGATCAGTGTTTGATAGATAAAGAAGATTTGTTGGCCAAGAACATTGTCTTCAAAAAGATACCGAGAGACATTAGAAAATTTTAATCATGGAACTAAAATCATATCAGCAAGAGGTGCTCAACGATCTCGCATCGTTTATGGAGCAACTGAATAAAGACAATAATCTGAGTCGTGCCTACAGCAATTTTTGGCTACAGAAGGGAATAAATGTGAACACGTTGGATTGTGATGTGTTACGCCCATACGACAACACAATCAAAGGCGTGCCACGTGTCATGTTCAAAGTGCCTACAGCAGGCGGTAAAACATTTATTGCGTGCAATGCCTTACGCACTATTTTTGATCATTCTCTATCTGATGCACCTCAGGTTGTTGTATGGTTTGTGCCAAGTGATCCTATCTTAGTGCAGACTTATAGGAATCTGAGCAATCCACAGCATCCTTACAGACAAAAAATAGATACTCTTTTTAATCATGCTGTGCAGGTTGTCGACAAGGAATCCGCACTCAGTGGACAGGGAATCAGACCCAACCAGATACATAATCAACTGACGATTTTTGTGTTGAGTGTACAGTCGTTTGCCTCAAATAATAAAGATGGGCGACGCGTTTATCGCGAAAATTCAAGTCTTGCGGAATATGCAAATTCATACGGAAATGATAATAAGATAGATGGAGCAGACGAAACCTCTCTTATTCAGACCATAGCTCATCTCAATCCTGTTGTAATTATAGACGAAAGTCATAATTTTGAGGCGAATCTTCGTTTGGATATGCTTAATAATATCAATCCTCGTTTTATTCTCGATCTCACTGCCACTCCTCGTAAAAAAAGTAACATCATAAGTTTCGTGGATGCCATGAGTCTGAAAAAAGCCAATATGGTGAAACTTCCAGTTATCCTTTACAACAGAAACAGCACGGAGGAGGTTATTATTGATGCTATTCAGATGCAACGTAATCTTGAAAAAAGAGCCGTTGAAATGGAGAAAAATGGAGGTGCTTATATCCGACCTATTGTATTGTTCCAAGCCCAGCCAAAGAATGAGAAAGACACTATTACTTTCGATAAGGTGAAAGATAATCTTGTGAAGGCAGGAATCCCAGAAGGTCATATTGCAATAAAGACTGCTGAAAAGAACGAGCTGAAAAATATAGATCTGATGAGTCGTGATTGTGAAATCCGATATATTATCACGGTCAATGCACTTAAAGAAGGATGGGATTGTCCGTTCGCCTATATTTTAGCTTCGTTGGCAAATAAGAATTCAAGGGTTGATGTTGAGCAGATTTTGGGCCGTATCTTGCGATTGCCATATACTTTGCATCATGCAGATGAATTTCTCAACTTTTCATACGTGTTCACTTCCTCTTCAAATTTCAGGGAGACAGTGGAGAGTGTGATACATAGTTTGCATAATGCAGGATTCAGTCAGAAAGATTACAGATTGGCAGAAAACAGTGTGCTGTCGGATAATTCCGTCAACACTCCGACACAAATTTCAATTTTCGATCAGCCGACTACTTCATCTCCCAATGCTTTGTCTCAATTACAGAATGATAATAAGACAGATGAATCAGATCTCTCGCAAGAAGATTTTGATATAGAGCAAATCAAGACAGCGACGTCTTCCAATAATGAAACCGATAACAAACATGTAGAAGATATGCTGTCCAAGGCTCAACAACAAAATGTCGATTATGAAAAAGCCAATGCAGAAGAGAATTCTTGTGCTGAAATCCCAAATGAAATCCGAGATAAAGTGAAAACATATAGAATAAAAGATGATTTTGTTAATTTGGCAAAAACGATAAAGTTGCCAGTCTTTCAGAAAAAGATAAAAAGCAATTCCCTTTTTTCAATGGGAGATTATGTTAACGTGTCCAAGACAATGTTGGCAGAAGATTTTCTGCTTGATAATGCTGATAGTAATGTTGATTTCACCAGAACTGAACAAGAGACGGTGAAAATTGATTTGGAAAAAAGAACAGACAATGAATATGTGCCAAAGCAGTACTCTTTCAATAATCAGCAGGTGACAATATTAAGAGAGATGTTTGTTGGTTACAATGTTGAAAAGAAAAGAGAACAGTTGGCTGGGAAAATAGCCAAGCAACTTAATTTTGATGAGATTCATGAGCCTCATATAACAAACTATGTGAAGAAAGTGTTGAATAATCTTTCGGACGAGATGCTGGACGACCTATATGAACATGATATTGTAGCAGTAAAGGCGTTCCGAGGCAAAATAAGATCACTTATTTTGGAGCATCAGAAGAAGAAGTTCAAGGAGTGGATGGATGTTGGGTTGATAAAATGTAATCCACAATATGAGTTCGAAGATTCAATCACTCTTGGCAAATCAGTAGTTGGACTAAGTAAAGGTTTGTATACTGATGAAGGAGATATGAATGATTTTGAATACCGTGTCATTTCTCAGGTGGCGAATCTGGATAATGTGATCTTTTGGCATCGTAACCCGGAAAGAGGAAAAGGATTCTGTTTGAATGGATTTATCAACCATTATCCTGATTTCATTGTATATTTGGAAAGTGGTAAAATTGTATTGGTTGAAACGAAAGGTGATGATAGGGATAATTCCGATAGCCGAGACAAAATAGAGTTGGGTAGGTATTGGGCCAACAAAGCAGGAGACGATTACCGTTATTTTATGGTGTTTGAAAATGTCAAATTGGATAATGCTATTTCAGTACAGGAATTGATAAACTATTTGGGGCAGATGTGATTTTTAATTCATATTCATAATGCGTAATTGCGGGGAAACCCATCCGTGAATTTGGATTTGATCGTAGGGGCGATCCCTTGTGGTCGCTTGGTATTTTGCAATGCATAGTGCTATAAAACAAAAATAGGCGGAAAGATTTCTCTCCGCCTATTCTATTTATCTAAAAATCAGATTAGTCTTCATTCTTGCAACATCCAGCGATGCAGTTCCAAACTACTGCTGCAAGTGCAGCACCAGCAAATGGTCCTACGATGAATGCCCATAGCTGAGACAATGCATCTCCTCCCTCAAATACTGCAGGAGCGATTGAACGTGCTGGGTTGACTGATGTGCCTGTGTAGTGGATTCCTACCAAGTGAACAAGGATTAGTGACAAACCGATGGCAAGTCCTGCAAAGTTGCCGGCTCCCTTCTTTGAGTCTGTTGTGCCAAGCACTACAAGTACGAACACGAATGTCAAGATCACCTCTGCAATACATGCGGCAACAGGTCCGTTAGCACATGTGTTGGCTCCTGTCTGTGTGCCTGCCGCACCTACCTGGCTAACCAATAATGCCAATAAACCGCTTCCGATGAATGCTCCGATTACCTGGAACACCATGTACATACCAGCGTCTTTTGGAGAAATACGCTTTGAAATCAGGCAGCCAAGCGTGATCGCTGGGTTGATATGGCATCCGCTGATTCCTCCGATTGTGTAGGCCATCGCTACTACTGCCAAACCGAATGCAACGGCTGTTCCGACTACTGATGCCGTGTCGACACCACAATTCAAACTTACGGCTGTGCCGCATCCCATGAGGACAAGAACCATTGTTCCTATCATCTCTGCTAAATACTCTTTTTTCATAATTTTATGTTATTTAAATTCAGTCTCTAATATTCTCTTCAATACTACCTGAGCTGAGATCTCTCTGTTGGCTGCCTCTGGGATAACCAATGAGCGTGGACTCTCAATCACGTCGTCTGAAACAATCATGTTACGGCGTACTGGCAAACAGTGCATGAAATATCCGTTGTTTGTCAATGCCATCTTCTCTGTTGTGATTGTCCACGACATGTCTTTGCTCAAGATCTGTCCGTAGTTAGGATCCTGATATGCACTCCAGTTTTTCGCATATACGAAATCAGCTCCGGCAAGTGCCTTGTCCTGATCATATTCCACTTTCGCTCCTCTTACAAACTGCTCTGCCAATTCGTATCCCTTTGGATGAGTGATTACGAAATCAACATCTGCCTCGTTCATGAAATCAGCGAATGAGTTAGGCACAGCCTGTGGAAGTGCTTTTGGATGTGGTGCCCACGATAACACAACCTTTGGTCGCTTTACCTCTTTGAACTCCTCGATTGTGATTAGATCGGCGAATGCCTGTAGAGGGTGGCAAGTGGCCGACTCCATTGAGAAAACTGGTTTGCCAGAGTATTTGATAAATTGGTTGATGATTGTCTCCTCGTAGTCGAATTTCTTGCTTTCAAAACGTGCGAAACTTCTTACTCCGATAATATCGCAGAATGATGCCATCACAGGAATAGCCTCAAGCAAGTGCTCGCTCTTGTCGCCATCCATGATCACACCTCGCTCTGTCTCAAGTTTCCATGCTCCTTGGTTCACGTCCAACACCATTGTGTTCATGCCAAGGTTCATGCCTGCTTTCTGTGTAGACAAGCGTGTACGCAAACTGTTGTTGAAGAATACCATAAGCAAAGTCTTGTTCTCTCCAAGATGCTTGTATCCAAATCTGTTCTTCTTTACTTCCAACGCTTCCTTAACGGCTGCGTTCAAATCGCCAAGATCTTTGACGCCTGTATAATATCTCATTTTATTTTAAATTAAAATAACTCTTTTTTATGTTGCTCGCCCTTGCGGGCTCGCGGAGGGGATGAGGCAAGGACGTTCCGTCCTTTGCAATCCTCGTATTATTTCCTCACTTGTCCGTTTCCTTCAATCACCCATTTGTATGTGGTGATCTCCTCAAGTGCCATTGGTCCACGTGCATGAAGCTTCTGTGTCGAGATTCCGATTTCTGCACCAAGTCCGAACTGAGCTCCGTCAGTGAAGCTTGTTGGTGCATTCTGGTAGACGCAGGCCGCATCCACTAATTGCACATATTTAGCTAACGCTGCTGGATCTTCACTGATGATGGCTTCTGAGTGTTTAGACGAATATGTGCTCACATGCTCAATAGCACCGTCGATGTCGTCGACTGTTTTGATGGCCATCTTGTAGTCTTGAAACTCACATCCGAAATCATCTGCTGTAGCATGGTTTTTCAATTCGGATGGATATTGTTTAAGAGCCGCATATGAAGCGTCGTCGCAATATAGCTTTACGTTGCTTGCCGCAAGTGGCGCGCATAGTGCATCGATGTCATAAAGACGGTCTTTGTGGATGATGAGGCAGTCGAGCGCGTTGCAGACGCTCACACGGCGAGTCTTTCCGTTGTTGACAATTGCTTTGCCTTTCTCCAAATCACCAGCTTTGTCGAAATATGTGTGGACAACACCGGCTCCTGTCTCGATGACATTCACTTTCGCGTTCTCTCTTACGAATTTGATCAGACCAGCACTTCCGCGTGGAATAAGCAGGTCGACGTAATCGCGTGCCGCAAGCAAGTCTGCGGTTGCCTCACGTCCTGCAGGCATAAGTGCCACGATGTCAGGGTTGACATTGTGCTTTTTCAAAACGTTGTGGATCACGTTTACAATAGCAGTGTTGCTTTCGAATGCGTCGGTTCCTCCCTTCAGCACACAAGCGTTACCTGATTTCAAGCAAAGGCTGAACACGTCGAATGTCACGTTTGGACGTGCCTCATAGATAATTCCAATCACACCGAATGGCACACTCACGCGTTTGATCTTCAGACCGTTTGGAAGTGTGTTCTCCTTTGATGTTTTCCCAAGTGGCGACGGTAGGGTAGCGACGTTGCGGATGTCGGATGCAATTCCGTCTATACGCTCTTTTGTCAGCTTCAATCTGTCGTACATTGGATTGGCAGGATCCATTTTAGCCAAATCTTTTTCGTTGGCTGATAAAATCTCCGCGCAGTTGCGTTCTGCAGCGTCTGCCAAATCACGAAGAATATCGTTGATCTTACTTTCCGACAGAAGATTCAGTTCCGCTGATGCCTTCTGTACTTTTTTGAAAATATCTATATTGCTCATATCCTTTTATTTACCATTTGAAAATATCCTCTTTGCATAAAGGTCTTTCCTCTTCTCTCCAGTTGAATCCTCTCAACTTCTGTTCTTTCTCCGACATCTTTCCCGGCGGGTACATTTTGCCTTTTGATTCAGGTGTCATTTTGATCCTGTCCATCTTTTTGTCGACAAGGAAGATAGATAGCATCTGACCTTCACACTTGTTGATTCCGATCAGTTTGTTGTAGTCGTCTTGGGCATAGTATAGCGACATTGCGTTGCCAATCATGTCCAATCGGTCGAGATAACTATTTTTGAAGTAGCCTTTTGCTTCTCTTCCGTTAAGCTGGTCGTAGCAGTCTACCGCTTGTTGTTGGATCACAAATGCATTGCCACGGACGTGCATCCAGTTTGGCTTGTTGTCTTTTGTGAAGATCTTGATTGTGTCGCCGGTGATCTGGCTTTCGTCCGACCATAAGACAGGATTTCCATCCAGACGGATCAAAGAATCGAGTTCTATGTATGTCATTGAATCTCCCTTAGCCTGCATGTCGTTGCTGAAAAGTTTCACGTGATGGAAAGCGTAAAGCTCTCTTTTTGTTGTGTCGACGGGAGACTGGAGATACTTGATCGTGTCGCCGTGCACGAACATTGTGTCGTCCGGGTTGGAATAGTCCATCATGCATGCCCTGCCTACGATTATACCTTTGCCGGGATTGTTCTGCATCCATGCGTAGTCGCCGGAGAAACCTGTGTGTGAAGAGTCGTCGAGAGCCAACGCGTCGCCCCACATCTCCACTGTATTTGTCAGACTGGAGAAATAGATGGAGTCGGCAGTCATTTTGTCGCCTTTCTTGCTTGTCAGGACGGAATGGTTGTACAGACGTCCGTATCTGTCCACAGTGTTGGTCCACGCATGTGTGGTCTCTATTGTGTAGTCGGTGTGGTAGATAGTCGACGGACCGAACACAGATGATATGTTCTGTTTCTGGTCGAATTTCAGAGAGTCAGTGAGAATCTTTGTCTCTCCGCTCAACATAGTCACGTCTCCCTTGAAGAACGAGACTTTTGAGTTTGGATAGTAATAGCCTATTTTTGAGACGATGTCGAATTGAGGGTCGACGAGATGTCCGCCATCTGCGTAATATCCGTAGTTGGCGTCTCTGTAGAAATCAAGCCAGTCTGTTGTCAGTGTCATGCCTCCGTTGCGAAGCACTGCTCCACCACGCACTTTGATTATTCGAGTGTTCCCATCGTAATACATCGTGTTGGACACCATGGTCATAGTGTCCTGCACCACACGACAATTGCCGAATGCGTCGAACGAATTGTTGGTGTCGTAGAAATATGCGCTGTCGCAGTACATTACAGCGTTCTCGTGACGGAATCTTACGTTGCCACGTAGAATCTGATAGTCGCGTCCATGCTCTTTGTCGAACGACAACTCCTCGCTATTTTCTAGGATCACATTTGTCGCGGCATTGGCAGACACTGCAAAAAATAACAGCAGCAAAAATATATATGTCTTTTTTATTAGACTCATTGTTGCGTTGTATCGAAACTTTTATTTAATCCAACCGTCATGCTCGAAGTCGCAGTTTTTCCACTTTTCATCAATGCGGACGTATGTCTCTTTCTGCTTCTTTGCAATCCAGCTGTTTAATTTTTCCTGTTTCTTATGACCTTCATACAGTTGTTTGAGCAAAGCAAAATCGTGGCTCATGTTTGCCTTGTGTGCTTTTGTCTTGCTTTTCAGCTTGGCGATGCAGTATACAGTCTTTCCTGAACGGTCGACCATAAGGAATGGTTTTGAGACCTGTCCTTCTTCCAAAGAGTATACTGCTCTACCTACCTCCTGTGGAAGTTCCTGCATCTCATGCTTGGTAGAACCATTCTGCATGTTTGTAAGGATGCCCGAACAGTTGCGTGTGCTTTTGTCGGTAGAGTAGAGAGCCACACATTGCTCGAATGTAAATTTCTTATCGTCAATGACTTTGGCGATACTGTCGATTCGTTCTTTTGCCTTATTCATATTCTCCAAAGATGCCTTTGGCTTGAGCAAAATATGACGTGTGTTTACTTTCTCGTCCTTCCTTTCAATAAGCTGTATCAAGTGGAATCCGAATTCACTCTCCACTATCTTTGAAATTTTTCCGGGCTCATACATTGCGAAAGCGACGTCGGCATATTCTTTCACCAATTGTCCTCTTCCCATGAATCCAAGTTCACCACCTCTTTTTGCACTCTCTGCATCTTCAGAATAGAAAATTGCCAAAGTGGAGAATGAAGTGCTTCCGTCGTCGCAGCGTTTCTGGAAATCACGTAGTTTGTCCTTGACTTCCTCAATCTCCTCTTTTGTGATGAACGGCTCAACAGTCAGAATCTGTACCTCTACCTGGTTAGGGATACTAGGCAGACTGTCTTCTGGCAGACTGTTTGCAAATTTGCGTATTTCTGCTGGAGTCGACTGAATTGTTCCGACCACCTTGTTTTGTACCTGCTGTACCAATTGTTGTGTGCGGACCATCTCTTTCAACTCAGTGCGGATGTCTTCATAATCTTTCATGAAATATTCCGCAAGTTTTTCTTTGGAACCTATCTGACCGACCATATAGTTGAGACGCATCTCTACCTGCTGGTCTACAGATTTTTCGTCTGCTTCAATACTGTCGATTTTTGCTTGGTCAAGAAACAACTTGGTAAGAGCCATCTGTTCAGGAATGTAGCAGTAAGGGTCTCCCTTGATCTTTTCTCCCTCCATTTGCATACGGATTTTCTGTTCCTCCACGTCGGATTTCAGTATGATTTCATCACCGACAATCCAAGCGATTTCATCAACTATGTTGTTTTGTGCAAATGCTGAAAATGCTATGTTCAGCAAAGCTACTATAGAAATAAACTTTATATTTTTCATTTTTTCTCGTTTCTGATCAAAGCACCTGATCTGATAGCTTCATTGTAAACATCGTCAGCCAGTTTGCGCAAGAAATTTGCCTTTTTCTGTTCTATCATCATGTTTTCTATTCTTTCCTTTACGTAGATGAAAGGTTGTCTGTCACCCACTTTGATGTGATCCTGGACGACAAGAATATAAACATTTTCCTCATCTGTGCTTTCAAAATGGTTCTTATGCTCAAATGAATGGGTGCGTGAAATATCAAACATTCCCAGACGCTGGACAGCTGCGATAGGAGTCCACTCGTTATCAAAATATTTGATTTTCAGTCCATATTTTGTTGCTACAGGTTCAATGGCACTGATGTTGATGTCTGCGAATTTAAGCAGACTGTTAATCTCATTTTTAGCCTGGGATTTTACAGGCATAGTGATGAAAATGCCGTTGAACAAAGTCTCATGAGCAGTGTAAAGATCAGGATTGTTGTTGTAGAAATCCTGAAGCTCAGATTCTTTGATCGGGTTGCTGAGTTTGTCGTGGATCAGGTGTTGCTGGTATTCGTATATCATCAAAGACTTACGATATTTCTCTACAAGTAGGTCCACCTCTTCTGTTTCTGTGATGTTTTCTTCGGCTTTTAAGTATAGAAGCTCCTCCACAGCCCAGTTGCGGATGTAGTTGTCGATGCTTTTGACGCTGTCCTCATACGACATGTCGGGATGAAGTACACTCTTCACTTCATCTTCGTATAATGGTTTGCCGTTCAATTCAGCTATTGGCTCGACTCCTTTTCCGAAGTATTTACATGACGAAAAGCAGCACATAGAAAAAAGTGCTGCTATTCCGGTCTGTTTTATAGTCTTTTTTATAAATAACTTTTTAGTGTGTGCCATATTTAATGGTTATTCACTGTTTTGTAAACGTCTTCTTTAATGACAACTGGATAGATTCGACGGTTGTTATTTATCCAATTTTTTTCCAACTCTTTTTGGTAGTCGGCAATTACTTTGCCCTTTACCGATGTGTGCCATTGAGGAATTTTAGATTCTTTTCCGTATATATACACAAGCGGAAATTTTTCAGATTCAACAGTTGAATCCGCTGGGATTGTTTTGAAATAGTACTTGTCCAAAATGGCATTTTCTCCTGCTACCCATGCACCTTTCTTTGAAGAGTATCCGCTGTGAACTTTGTCATTGACAAGATTGTGGAAATCAAAAGCGTCCAAATTAGGGTTCTTTGCGGCGATAGACTTGATCTTTTTCAATGTGTCTTTGTTTGCCACGGAATAGATGACACCTACCCATTTAGGATTGTCAAACTGATAATTCTCTTTCCTTTCACGGAAGAATTTTGAAAGACTATCTGCTTTTGTGGATTTGTGTCCCCATATATTATGTTCGCTAGCTGCATAAACAAGCAATCCGTCACTGTATTCTTTTAATGCGTATACGAATTCTTTATCGTTTTTAGCTATGTTTTTCAACTCGCTGTTCAAAGCATCGATGTCAACTTTACTGTAGATGAAGTTGATTAAGTTTTGCTTGTACGATAAGTTGGTGTCGATGGCAATTTCGGTTCTGATGAATTTGTCGACGGTCCTTCTTACATACGAATTGTGAAATTTTAGAAAGTCGTTTTTGAAAATATCTGTAGTTACGGCATCTCCGTTGTAGTAGTACCATGCACCGTCAATTTTTTTCAGAGAATCGCTCATTGCAACCGGATCTGTGTTTTTGTATCCAGATGCAAGGTCGATGATTGAGTCGTTAAGTAGGAACCCTCGTCTTTCACGGAGAGTGACAGCAACCTTACTTTTGATAGCCTCATAACGGTCTCCACTCATTACTTTCTTTTTTAATGCTTCATATTTGGCACTGTCGAGAGGTACTGCTGTTTCTATTTCGTTGACCTTGAATATGTGGTTGCCGAACGAACTTTTGAATTTTTGGATATCTCCTAAAGGCATTTTGAAAAGCTTGTCTACAATTTCCTGTGGATATTTTCCGTCGTTTTTTACAACTCCCATGTATCCTTTGTCTTTTTTCGCATTGCCCTTCATTGAGTATTTCTTTGCTACTTTGTCGAATTTTTTACTCTTTTTGGCAATGGCAAAAATAGAATCTACATAAGACTCTTTTGTTTCCAAAGGAAAGAATATTTCCTGTGCCTTCACGCTGATGGCTTTCGGACGACGATCGTGTATATATACAATGTGGTATCCGAATTGTGTCGTGAATGGCTCACTGAATTCGCCAACTGGTGTGTTGTACGCGGCAGTCTCAAAATTGTAAACCATGTCGAATGCTGAGAATTCACCAAGGAATCCACCTCTTACCGCACTTCCACATTCAGAGTTCTCTTTAGCTAAATCAAAGAATTTCTCTCCCTTTTTTAGACGGGAGTATATAGATTCTATTTTCTTTCTAGATTTCTCGTTCACTCCTTTTATAAGAATATGACTTGCAGTGACATATTCCTGCTCGCGCTTGTAAGCTTCTTTTATGAACTGCTTCTCTAACTCTTCGTCTATCAGGTAAGGATATGCCAAATGTTTAGTATAAGATTCTATTTCATTTGTATATGTGTTGAGCTTTAAGTCTGGGAATCTTTTCGTGGCATCAAATGCTTTCAATTTGTAGTTGATGAACAACTCTTTGTAGTCGTCCATGCTCATAGGACCATCCAATGAGATGTTGTTGTTCTTGTTGTACATGTATTCAAATTCACCTCTTGTGATTGTGTCGAATCTGTATGCTTCTGTACCTATAATCATAAGGACTGGATCATCTGACTTGTTGATCGTTTTCATCAAGCCAGGGACATCTATATCCATTGCTGATGCACTGATGCTTGTTAATGCGCATACAGACGCTATGTATTTTGCTACGTTCATTATTCCTTTGTTTTTGTTTTTTGCAAATCTATCACTTTTTTCTCTTTATTCATAATTAAAAAATAGTTTTGAACCTAAAACATTTAATGTTTTTGATGAAATAAACACATTTGTCACCTTATTTTCTGCTTTCCAACATTATTTGTCGACTTTTTTCTTTATATTTGTCGCCGATAAAATTATATATGCTAAATGGTTTGTGGCGAGGTATGTATCACTGTTGTAAAAGGGGGTGAGGATGTTTCTGCCATGAATATAATCCTTTTTTGATGGCAACATTCGAAGAATTGGGTTTCAAAGATGAAATCCTAAAGGCTGTTTCCGACATGGGTTTTGTCGAGGCAATGCCGATCCAAGAGAAGGTGACTCCTTTCTTGCTTAGTGATGACGATAGAGATTTAGTGGCCTTGGCCCAAACCGGAACTGGCAAAACCGCTGGCTTTGGACTTCCTGTACTTCAGCTTACAGATGATTCTCGCAATCAGATTCAAACGTTGATTCTTGCTCCTACACGTGAACTTTGCGTGCAGATTAGCAATGATCTTAAAAATTTCGCAAAGTATACTAAGGTCAAGGTCGTTCCTGTTTACGGTGGTGAAAGCATCATCCGCCAGTTTAAGGACCTTGATGTGCAGCCTCAGATCCTTGTGGCTACCCCTGGTCGTCTTATTGACCTTATTGAACGAAAAAAAGTGCATCTTGAAAATGTGAGGTTCCTTGTCCTTGATGAGGCTGACGAGATGCTCAACATGGGTTTCAAAGAAGATATTGAAAGAATTTTCAGTGAGATTCCTGAAGATCATCGCACTCTTCTTTTTTCGGCTACTATGCCTAGGGAAATTGCTAATATTGCGAAAAACTATATGAAAAATCATGTGGAGATCGCAATTGGCAAGAAAAACTCAGGTTCGGAAAACGTGAGTCATATTTATTATATGGTTGCGGCTAAGAACCGCTACGCTTGTCTGAAACGTGTGGTCGACCTTAATCCGGATATCTACGGAATTGTCTTCTGCCGCACTCGTCAGGAGACTAAGGATATCGCAGAGGCTCTGATGAAGGATGGCTATAACGCCGATGCCCTTCATGGTGATTTGTCGCAGGCTCAGCGTGACGCTGTAATGCAGAAATTCAGAATCAAGAATCTCCAGCTTCTGGTGGCTACGGATGTCGCCGCACGTGGATTGGATGTTAATAATCTGACTCATGTTATCAACTACTGTTTGCCAGATGATGTGGAAAGCTATACCCACAGAAGCGGACGTACTGGTAGAGCTGGTAAAAAGGGTGTCTCAATAAGCATCCTTCATCTCCGTGAGAAAAGCAAGATTCGTGAGATTGAGAAGATTATCGGCAAGGAGTTTGAAAGAAAGGATGTCCCATCCGGAATGGAGGTCTGCTCGGCTCAGCTTAAGTCTATCCTAAACAAATTGAAGACTGTCGAAATAAATGAGGAACAGGTGTCGCAATATCTTGATATGGCATATTCCGAACTTGAAGGAATGAGTCGTGAGGATATTATCAAGCATTTCGTCTCATTGCAGTTTAATCAGTTTATCGAATATTATAAAGACGCGGAGGACCTTAATATTACGGAGCGTCCAGAACGTGGTGGCCGTGATAAAAAGGGAAGACGTGGAGATGACGGTGCCGAAGGTAAAGAAAAGAAGGGATTGCGTGGCGGTTTCACTCGTCCCGACTATACTCGCTTGAAAATCAATAAAGGTGAGAATGTTGGTCTGACTCCAAAGAAGGTACTTGGACTAATCAATGATACTGTCAACGATAAGAAAATCAGTATCCGAGATATTGAAATCACTCCTCGCTATACTTTCTTCGATGTGCCGAACTCTCATGTTCAGAAGATGTTCAAGGCATTCAGCGAGGTACATCGTGGCAGTGATCTTGTTTTGGCTGAGGTGCAGGGTGAACAGCGTGGCCGCAGCCGCAACAGTGAAAGACGTACTAAGGATTTCGGAGACAAGAATTTCGGTGGCGGAAAACGCAAACACGATGATGATGAATGGGCCTACCAAAAGCCGCGTCGTGACCGCAAGGGTGCACCTACCGACAACAGAAAACGTAAGAAGGAAGGGCAGCGTCGAAATAAGTATAATTAACGATAGCTTATGGCTTTATGCCAACTGCTGGAAATTTCGCCAAGGCTTGTTAATAAAAGAAGAGTTTGGAAGACAAGTATCTGACAATCAATGCTCCGTCGGAGGGATTATACAAAGAGAAAGGCAGTAAGTTTATTGCCTTTGCAATCCCTGTGTCTAATGTGGAGCAGATAAAGGAGATACTTGAAGAAAAACGTAAGGAACATCACGATGCCCGACATGTATGCTATGCTTATATCTTGGGCGTCGATAAGGCAGACTATCGCTCAAATGATGATGGAGAACCATCCGGTACCGCAGGACGACCGATTCTTGGATCTATTCTTTCTGCCGGAGTGACGAATGTGTTGATCGCTGTAGTCCGCTATTTCGGAGGAACAAAGCTAGGGACTAGCGGATTGATAAACGCATACAAGGTCGCGTCGGCAGATGCATTGGAAAATGCGGAAATCATAGAGAAGACGGTGGACGAGGAAATCCATATCTCGTTTGATTATCTGGTGATGAACGACGTGATGAAGATAATCAAGGATGTGGCTCCACAGGTCATGTCGCAGCAGTTCGACAACAACTGCAACATGGTCCTCTCTATTCGTAAAGGGGATGCTCCGAATTTGATTGAAAGGTTGAAAAAAGTGGAATCTCTTATAATTGAAGAGTGATATGAGAAAATTTATTATTTTGTCTTTATTTTCTTTGATGACATCCTTTGCTATGTCGCAAGAGTCTCAAAAGAAGAAACCCAGTACAGCGGAAATTATAGCCAATATATTGTCGAACACTGGTGGCGGTTATTCCTACGACACCGATGGCAATGGAGAGTCGCAGGGCTTTTGGGTGAGCACAGGATATACATTCCATGTGGATGAGAAACTGGCTGTCTCTCCTCGTCTGGTTTACAACTGGGACCAGTTCAGTTGTGATGGTGGATATTCTGCAGAATATAAATCATTGCGAGTGCCGGTAAGAGCCGATTATAGCCTTGTCAACAATGGCACATTTGGTGTCGGAGCTTATGGCGGTATGGATGCAGAAAAGATCATGAGGGTGTCCAACAACAGTTATGATTTTGATGTAAGACCAGTCCAGTGCTCGGTGTTTGCCGGAGCTTCTATGCGAATCGCGAACAGAATTTCTGCTAATGTTGGATACCGAATAGGACTGCTATCTTTTTATAAAGATGGTACGGGAAGAAACAAAGGTTTTGAGTTTTCATTCAATTTCTAACAATAAAGAATCAGTTTTTGAAATAAAAAAACTAATTTTGACGGAGTTTTTTAATTAATTTAAGTCAATGAGTTTTAGTTCAGACGCAAATAAGATTTTTGATCAGGTTGTCACAGATTATCACAAGAGCGACGACGTCGATGCACAGATGAAGAATCCGTATCAGGCAGGTTCGATCGAATCGGTGCTATATTTGAAAAATTGGATTGATTCTGTTCAGTGGCATTTGGAGGATATCATCCGTGATCCACAAATCGATCCAGTCGAGGCGTTGAAGATCAAGCGTCGTATCGATAAATCAAATCAGGATCGTACAGACCTTGTAGAGAGAATAGACAGTTATTTCTTGGAGAAATATTCCTCTGTGAAGGTAAAGCCTACAGCTGTTATCAACACAGAGTCGCCAGCTTGGGCTATCGACCGACTTTCCATTTTGGCATTGAAGATCTACCACATGCAGGTTGAGGTCGACCGTAAAGATGTCGATGCAGCCCATATTGAAGCATGTCAGAAAAAACTTAATGTCCTTTTGGAACAAAGGGTTGATTTGTCGTCGGCTATAGATCAGTTGATTTCAGACATTGAGAATGGAGATCGTTATATGAAAGTCTACAAGCAGATGAAAATGTACAACGATCCTAATCTAAACCCAGTGCTTTACGCATCTGGTAAATAAATATGGCAAAGAGAGTATTGTTGATGAGATTGTCGGCGATGGGCGACGTGGCGATGACGGTGCCGGTTGTGGCTTCGTTCGCCAAGGCTTATCCAGACGTCAACATCACGATGCTTTCCACACCACGTTTCCAACCGTTGTTCGCAAACATACCGAATCTTACTTTTGTCGGTGTAGACAAAGCTGGTCGTCACAATGGAATCAAGGGATTGTGGAGATTGAGCAAGGAGATCACCGCTGATGGCAAGTTCGACCAAATGATCGATCTTCACGATGTTCTACGTAGCAAAATATTACGGACAATTATGCGTCTGAAAGGTGTCAAAGTGACCGTAGTAGACAAGGGAAGGGCAGAGAAAAAGGCTTTGGTGAATGGAAAAAACAAGTCTCAGTTGAAACAGATGGTCCGGCGTTATCACGAAACATTTGAAAAGGCTGGATATGAATTTGAACTCAACTATGACGGCTATGATACCGAAACAAATATAGATTTCAGAGATGATTTGAATCTTTCATCTCATATATCAAATATAGGAATAGCTCCGTTCGCCCAACATGACGGGAAAATTTACCCTCTGGATAAAATGGAGCAGGTCGTAAGGACATTGTCGGAACGCAACATAGGCATTTACCTTTTCGGAGGAGGTAAAAAGGAGGAAGACGTGTTCAATTCTTGGGTCGGAAAATATCCCAACGTCATCTCTCTCGCTGGAAAATATAAGCTGCAGGAAGAAATGGCTGTGATGAAATTGATGAATCTCATGCTCACGATGGATTCTGCGAATATGCACCTCGCATCGTTGTGTGGTGTAAAGGTAGTCTCGATATGGGGAGCAACACATCCGTATATGGGATTCTATGGCTATGGTCAGGATCCACAGAACGCGATTGTCGCCAATCTTGACTGCCAGCCTTGTTCGGCATACGGCAACAAACCTTGTAGATTTGGGGATTACCGATGTTTGACGCTGATCACTCCGGAAACAGTTTGTGAGAAAATACTGAATATTCTTAATTAAACAGAAAATTAAATTATCGTTTGCATAAAACGAAAACATAAGATAATAATGGAAAAAATAATATTAACAGGAGACAGACCAACTGGCAAATTGCACCTCGGTCATTATGTAGGTTCTTTGAAAAGACGCGTCGAGCTGCAGAATTCTGGATTGTATGACAAGATATTTATCATGATTGCCGATGCTCAGGCATTGACAGACAATGCAGATAATCCAGAGAAGGTGCGCCAGAATATCATAGAGGTGGCGTTAGACTATCTTTCTGTTGGTTTGGATCCCACAAAGTCGACAATATTTATTCAGAGCCAGGTGGCAGAGCTATGTGAGTTGGCTTTCTATTATATGAATCTTGTCACAGTGTCACGTTTGCAGCGTAATCCGACAGTAAAGACAGAGATCAAGATGCGCAATTTCGAGGCTAACATTCCCGTCGGCTTCTTCTGCTATCCAATCTCACAGGCCGCTGATATCACAGCGTTCAAGGCAACGACAGTGCCGGTAGGAGAGGATCAAGCACCTATGATCGAGCAGACACGTGAAATAGTCAACAGATTCAACCATATTTATGGTGAGACGTTGGTAGAACCAAACATCCTTTTGCCAGACAATGCGGCATGTTTGCGTTTGCCTGGAACAGACGGCAAGGCGAAGATGAGTAAGTCTCTTGGCAACTGTATATATTTGTCTGACAGTGAGGCAGATGTCCAGAAGAAAGTCAAGTCGATGTTCACAGATCCAACACATTTGAAAGTCTCGGATCCAGGAAAATTGGAAGGAAATGCCGTCTTCACATATCTTGATGCGTTCAGTCGTGACGAGCATTTTGCAGAATTCTTGCCAGAGTATGCAAACTTACAGGAGTTGAAAGACCATTATACAAGAGGAGGTTTGGGAGACATGAAAGTGAAGATGTTCCTGAATTCAATTTTGCAGGAGGAGTTGAATCCGATCCGAGCAAGAAGAAAAGAGCTAGAAAAGGATATCGAGGAAATCTACAGAATTTTGAAGAAGGGTTCGGATGAGGCAAGAAAAACAGCGGCTCAGACATTGGCTGATGTGCGTCGTTCGATGAAAATTGATTATTTCGACGATGCGGAACTGATCAGAGAGCAGGCGGCGAAGTATAGAAACGCAGAGTGATTTAGAAATATATCAGAAACATATAAGGGTCAGGAATTTGAAATTGTTTGGATTCTTGACTCTTTTTTTTTAATTTTGCAGTGCATTATGTTACCATTCGGCTAGAAATAGAGAAATTTATTAAGTCGGACAGTCTTTATGTAGGAAAGACTCGTTTGTCAACAGACATAAAAAGTCAATAAAAAATTATGGCAAAAGAAGTCGTTCCGTCGAACAACACTATTGTATATTACAAACACTAAATTCCATGAAACAATTCAACAGAAGTTAACATTTTCTGCAAAAATGTGTTAAAGAACATTTTTGCAAAATTCTTTTGCCATAATATGGTACACATTTCTTAGTAATTGAATATATTTGTCGCATTTTAGAGATAGAAAGTGAAATAAAAATTAATAATAATTAACAAAAGGTAAAGATGAGGAAAGTTTTATTATCTGTCGCAATGATGTCCTCAGCACTTACAGTGATGGCCGATAGAACCATCAAGGGTGTTGTGAAAGATGCGAAAGAACCTCTACCGTTCGCCAATGTAGTGATTAAAGGTACTACAATCGGTACAAATACCGACATGGACGGTAACTACGAGATTGAGGTGCCAGAAGGTGCCATTCTAGAGTTTTCTTACTCAGGTTATGAAACACAGACAAGAAAGATCACTGCAAAGACAGCTGGTACTCTTAATGTGACATTGTCAGAGGAGATGCTAGAAGAATTGGTGGTAACTGGTTACGGTGTTCAGAAGAAGAGTGATGTTACCGGTTCGGTATCTTCATTAAGCGAAGAAAAACTTAAGGAGAGCGTTGCAACATCAATCGACCAGGCTATGGCAGGTCGTGTGTCAGGTGTGAGCGTGTCTTCATCTTCTGGTCAGCCAGGACAGGCTACATCGGTGCGTGTGCGTGGTGTCAGCTCATTGTCTGGATCATCTGAACCATTGTATGTTGTAGACGGAATGCCAATTGGTGGTGGTGATGCTTCTCACTCTGCGTCTTCAAACCCATTAGCTTCAATCAACCCTGCGGATATCGTATCTATGGAGGTGTTGAAGGATGCGTCTGCTACAGCTATCTATGGATCTCGTGCTGCTAACGGAGTCGTTATGATCACAACACGTAAGGGTAAGAGCGGTGACGCAAAGATCACATATGATGGTACTTTCTCTGTATCTCAGTTTACAAAGAGATACGATATGATGAATCTAAAGGAGTATGCTCAATATGTGAATGACAAAGCGGTTATAGAAGCATTCAAGTCTGAACCAGATGTGCTTTTGACTAATCCAGATGTTTTGGGTGAAGGTACAGATTGGCAGGATGAGTTGTTCCGTAACGGTATTGGTCACAGCCATCAGTTAAGTGCTAGTGGAGGTACAGACAAGACTACATATAACATTTCATTAGGATATACTGGTCAGGAAGGTGTTATGCTAAGCTCTGACTATAAGCGTATCAATGGCCGTGTTAACTTGGAGACTCAGGCTAAGGATTGGATGAAGGTTGGTATGAATGTCGGTGTTACTCGTCAGGAGAAAACATCTATCCGTAATATCCTTGACTTGTCTGCAAATCAAGCTTCTATCGGAAACTTCGATAATATGGATGAGTCTATCATCATGCAGGCATTGCTTTCTCAGCCATCAAGCCAGCCATATGGTGTAGATGGACGTCCATTCGGACCTCAGACTTCAGATGGTGTGAAGATGAACCCTATCGCTGAGTTGAACATGTCTCCAGTAGAGAGAACCGAGTTCAATGTTTTGGGAACAGCATTCATAGATATGACTTTGTTCGATAAGAAGAAGGCTGATCAGGATAGATTGAATAAAGAGGCACAGGAGAGTGGAGCTACTGCAGAGAAGTCTAAACTTGGAGAGAACAGATTGTCATGGAGAAATGAATTTGGTATAGATGTGACAAATGCAGACGAAAGTTACTATCAGCCATATTATTTCATCAATTCAGCGTTCAACCGTAAAGAGGATGCAGCCACTCTTACAATTGGTGATTACAAGAACAATTCAATTCGTTTCTCTTCTTATGCTACTTGGTTGCACGACTTTAATAAGAAGCATAGTCTAACATTTATGCTTGGTACTGAGTTCAATAAGTACTCTTATGAAGGTATCGTGATGATGCATAAGGGATATTCTGATGGTGCTATCGAGACAGCAGCTGCAGCAACAGATGGTCATTCAGTTTCGTCTAACTTCATTGGAGATGGATCTATGGCCTCTTTCTTCGGTCGTGCTAATTATAACATTGCAGGAAAGTATTTGTTCACAGCAACAGGTCGTTTCGATGGATCTTCTAACTTTGCTCCAGGAAATAAGTGGGGATTCTTCCCATCAGTCAGCTTCGCATGGCGTCTTGAAGAAGAGGAATGGGCAAAGTCTAGTGAATCATTCCAGAAAATATTCTCAGCATTCAAGGTTCGTGCAGGTTACGGACAGACAGGTAATGCAAACTGTGCTCAGGCTCACTTGACAACAGTGTCTAACGTGGCTTCTTCAGGTATCTATGGTCCTGGACAGTACACTAACACAAATTTGACTTGGGAGACAAACTCAATGGCTAACTTAGGATTGGATCTTGGATTCCTTGGTGGTAAGATGAATGTTACTATCGATGGATATTACAAGAAGAACACAGACTTGCTTTTGAAGCAGGAACTTCCTACATATGTCGGTCAGAGTGGTTATCTAAATATCGAGCCTTCATATGTTAACGCAGGATCAATCCAGAACGTCGGTATGGACTTGCAGATTGGTGCTCAGCTTATCAATAAGAAGGTCACAGAGAGGACAAACTTTATTTGGGAGTCAGATTTGACATTCTCTCTTGTACGTTCTAAGGTGCTTGACCTTGGTTCTTCTTGTGAGGCAATTTGGAATACAGCAGGACATCCACGTGGTAGATACTTCTTGTTTACTAACGATTACAAGATCAATAAGACAGTTGTAGACGAGGCTCCTGGTAAGTTCTGGGGTTATAAATATTTAGGTGTTGCTGAGACTCAGGCTCAGGCAGACGAGTACAACAACCGTACAGGCAAGAACATTGGTGTCGGTGACATGATGCTTTCTGATGAGGAGACTTGGATTGGTGATCCAAACCCAGCGTTCACAGCAGGTTGGAGCAACTCATTCACTCTTGGTCAGTGGACTTTAGGTGTTCAGTTCAATGCAACTGTTGGTAACGATGTCTACAACCTAGTTCGTATGAAACTTGAGAACAACTCAGGTGATGCTAAGTGGTGGAATCAGTTGTCTGATGTCTTGAATTGTACAAAGGTTGAGGGTACAGGTGCAGACAAACATGTTGTAAGCAACTCTTCAATTCCTGTACCTACAGCTACAGATAAGGATCAGAAGGCAGTATCTGATCGTTATGTTGAAAATGGTTCATTCTTGAGACTTCAGAACGTAGCATTGTCTTACAAGTTCCGTCCAGAGGCAACTAAGAAGTTGCATATTGAGGGACTTCGTATTTCAGCTTCTTGCTCAAATGTATGCACAATCACTGGTTACTCAGGTTATGATCCTGAAAACCCAGGAAGTGCAATCCGTCAGGGTGTGGATGAGGCTCGTTACCCAACTCCACGCACTTACACTTTGGGCTTAGGCTTTAGTTTCTAATTCTAATGCAAGAGATATAACATATGAAAGCAATTTATAAATCAGTAGCTCTTTTATTTGGAGCAATGTCGCTTTTCTCTTCGTGTGAAGATTTCTTGACACGTGATCCTCAGGATTCTTATTTGTTGGAGGATTTCTTGAATTCAGACGATAAGTTGAGTGATTATACAAAACAGGTTTGCGGACCTTTGACTTGGAACGGATTTGACGACAAGTTCTCATGGTGTGTAGGTGAGCTTTATTCAGGTAACGTTTACCACAACTTCGCCGATGAGGGTCAGTTCCATTTTATGTCGTTTACACCTAACAACGCACATATCAGCAATGGTTATACATCATTGTACAGTGTGATTGCCAAGTGTAATCATATCATCAATGATGTCCCTGAGATAGCTAAGAAGAATGGTCTTTCTGAGAAAGTACTTAACACAGTTATTGGAGAGGCTAAGATGTATCGTGGTATGGCTTATTTCTTCTTGGCAGAGTATTGGGGTGCATCTCCTATCATTCTTCATAATAGCAAGACTGTCTCTAATGATTTGGGTCCACAGGTGACTAAGGCAGACAGAAAGTCTTTGTATACTTTGATCGAGAAGGATTGGAAAGAGGCTGCAGATTTGCTTCCTGCTGAACCAAGAACAAACAACCGTGCATGGAAAGCTTCCGCTTTAGGTATGTTGACTAAGCTATATGTAACTATGGCTTCTTGTCAGGCAAATTTGGATGAGCCAGGTTCTTATAAGTGCGATAATCCAGATGAGTACTACCAAAAGGCAATTGCAGTTGGAGAAGAAACAATGGATCTTTGCGGTGGAAGAGAAGGTGAGGGCCTAACTTCGCGTGAAGACTATGACAGAATGTTCCAGCCAGGAAGCCAGAGCCCAGAGATTCTATTCGCTTTGTTGTTCGAACAAGGTGTTTATGCTCAGGGATGCTCTCGTCAGATTCAGTTCGCAAGATCAAAGCATCTTGCTGCTGGTGGTAATGCATACGGTGGTGAAAAAGGTTTGACTACAAATCTTTTCAATTCTTATGAGAAGGGAGACGTTCGTTTGGATGCAACATCTTATTACATTGGTACTTTTGATGTAAACCATACAGATAGGATGACATTGGAAGAGATTGAAAAGGGTACAGCTCATTCTTATAACTTGATCGATGCTCCTGATGGAAAGAATACATATTATTACTTCTTGAATCCTAACAAGAGCTTGAAGCAGAAAGAAAGAGATGCATACTTTGGTAATGAGCCAAACTCAGCTGTCTTCAACCATTGTCGTAAGTTCGTTTACTCTGTAAAGCCTTCTAATTCAGAGTTTAGTATTAATTTGACTTTCCCACTTCTTCGTCTTGCTGATGTATACCTATTGGTCGCTGAAGCACAGATGGGAATTGAGGCAAAAAGTGTAGAAAACGAAACTTCTTCTGGAACATCTTATATCAATTATGTACGTAAACGTGCAGGTTTGAAAGATACAGCAAGGGTTGCATTCTGTATGCCAGACATCTTTGCGGGAAATGCGGATGTGGCAACTGCTACAGTTCAGGATCCAGATGGTAATGATGTGGAAATTACTGCAAGCTGTGATATGTATAGCACAACTTACGACTTGATGCTTGAGCGTCGTCATGAGTTCGCTCTTGAGAATCAGGGTTGGCTAGATATCAAGAGATTGTACTACCGTAATCCAGAGGCTGCAAAGAAATATATTGAGAGCCAGGATCGTGCTTATGTCTTTGGCGAGAAATTTGGTCTTGAGGGAAGCCCAACAAAGATGTCAGACTTCCAGCGTCAGCGTTTGATCCACGACCTTTCTGTAAAGGCTAATCAGGTTAATCCTGCTTATGCAGAGCAGGCTTCTGAGGGTGTGATTGAACTAGATAAACTTCAGTTCTTCTTGCCTGTTCCAGCTTCTGTAGCAAAGACTGCAAACTTTAATACAATTAATGATTACAGTGAGCAGATCCTGAATAATCAGTATCCATATTAATTTGTGAAAATTCATGATTATTGCGGTTGAAATCGCAAGAAAGTAAACCGCAATAATTTGTTTGATTTCAAAAAAGAATAAAATGAATAAGAATAAATTTTATACAATCGGTCTTATCGCAGGCTCTTTATTCGCAACTTCTTGTGACGACAGAGTGGATTGCGGTTGTGATTGTAACATGCCCAAGTTTGATAGTTGGGAAATTTTGAAGCCAGGTACGGCGAAAAACGCTGATGGTACAGTCGCTTCAGGTACTGCTATTGTGGTTTATGGTTCCAACCTGACTGATGTGACTGAGATCTCTTTTAATGGAGTAAGTGCTGAACTTCAGCCTGCATTTATGGAAGATGGAAAGATTATTTTCCAGATTCCAGAAGGAATATCAAAGGATTGTATAGCTCACGTGGCTACTGCCTCTTGTGCTCAGGGCTTTGATGTAGATTTGTTGAAGGTTGTTGTAGCTCCACCATGTGTTACAATGTGTGACAATGAAATGGCAGAGAAGACTTTGAACGTTTATGGTAACTCTTTGTTCGCTCCTCTTACAGCTAAGTTCTGGGATGGAGAAGGTCATACTATTGAGGCTTCAACAAAGGATGGTACAATCACTGTAGATAACAATGCTAAACGTGCTAAAATCCAGATTCCGGAAGGCGTCGTAGATGGTGGTACAATTGTATTTGAGACAGAAGCTGGTGAAAGTGAGACTAGCTTCAGATTCCGTGATACAAGAAATATGTTGATCACTCATGACGACCCAGAATATTTGGATTTGTTTAATCAGAATAAGCCAGATATTGATTTTGAAGAAAAAGAGGAAGCTATCAAAACTCCAGTAGATGAGGGCGGTCTATATTCTGTGAATAACACAACTAATTTCTCTGTTTTCTGGAGTAATCTTTATACATCGTGGACATATAGTCCAGTTGGTGAAGCAAATCCAGAGAAAAAGGCTCCTAAATATTCAACTCCATTTGGATGCTTCTCAGAGTCAATTGCAAATGGTGAAACTACATTCTATGATTATGTAATCAAGTTTGAGGTTCTTGTTAATGGTGAACATCCAATAAACGGAAATGGACTTGCTATTGGATTCTTTAATGATGACCCTTGGGGTGCTGTTAGACAGTATTGTGCATTCTGGCAGCCTTCTAAAGCTTCTTTCGCAAAGGATGCAGATGGCGTATGGCAGCAGACTTGTACTTGTGATGATTGGACTTCAGGTGGTGATTGGTTGACAATTACTGTGCCATTAGAAGAAATTAAATATGATTTCGCATCTGCTTCATATCCTCATTGTGCTCAAGATAATCGTGTAGGTGTCGATGATGAAAAGTACAAAGGATTTGGAGATAAGGAAAATGGTGTGGCATTCTTCGATCAGCCTAGTATTTCGAAACTTGCTGCTCAGTTGACTGGAACAAGAACAAAGGCAATTCAGAGCCTTGGATTTATCTTTGGTTCTGACGACCAACCAAATAAAGATCATAATCCATGGATTGGTATCGACAACTTGCGTATCGTGCCAAAAGATGATAACGGTGGTGTTTGGCCTTTGTTAAAGTGGGGTCAGTCAACACGTGATTTCTATACAAATCCAGTTTTGTCTTGTAAGTAATCTGGGCTGATATAGTTAATGAAAAAAGAGACATCGAAAGGTGTCTCTTTTTTGTCAATAATCAATTGTATGCTTTATATATGAGTTGTGCTTGATTATGCAGCAAAACTTTAAAAATGATGTTGTTAATCATGTTTTGTTGTTAAAATAATGATTTGTTTGTATTTTTTTTAAGGCATGCTGTATGATTATTGAAAAAGATAGTATATTTGAGAAAAATAATTTAATTATCGGTTATATGAACAAGTCGGAATTGGTAGATGCTATGGCATCAGCGTCTGGTCTAACAAAGACAGACAGCAAGAAGGCATTAGATGCTTTCATTAGTGTTGTTTCAGACACATTGAAAAAGGGTGATTCAGTCAATCTAACTGGTTTTGCTTCTTTGTCAGTTAAGGAAAAACCTGCTCGTACATGTCGCAACCCTCGCACAGGTGAGCAGATGACTACAGAGGCTAAAAAGGTTGTTAATTTCAAGGCAGGAGCTGAACTTGCAGATGTAGTTCGTTACGGAAAATAATCCTACTGCTATATGCAATCGAAATAAGAGGATGTATCAACTTGTTGATATATCCTCTTCCCTTTTTTATAAGACATGAGACGCACGACCGTAAATATAAGACGCACGACCGTGCGTTGATCCACACAGATGCGTACAATTCAAATTACACATTACGAATTGCTTTTTATTTCCTCGTTTATTTTGAAAATTCCATCTGTTTTCTCATCTTTACTTATAAAATCAAAAATGGAGAATTTGGCATCGGGGAGAAATTTGGGGATGTAGACGTGAATCCTTACGTCTACTGCATAAAAAAAAAGAGATGCGATTAATATCACATCTCTCTTGAGTAAGCGCTTCTTCTAAGGCTTGAACTTAGGACCCCATGATTAACAGTCATGTGCTCTAACCAACTGAGCTAAAGAAGCATTCCGAAACTGTTTTACATCGGTTTCACGATGTTGCGCTTCTTCTAAGGCTTGAACTTAGGACCCCATGATTAACAGTCATGTGCTCTAACCAACTGAGCTAAAGAAGCATTCTGAAACTGTTTTACATCGGTTTCACGATGTTGCGCTTCTTCTAAGACTTGAACTTAGGACCCCATGATTAACAGTCATGTGCTCTAACCAACTGAGCTAAAGAAGCATTGTATGTTTTGCAACTCCCCTCTCGTGAATTGCGATGCAAAAGTAGTGTCTTTTTTGAAAATAAACAATATATTTGCTAAAAAAATGTAATAAAAAATTGAAAATATTATGAAAATACTAGGTATAGGCAACTCATTGGTGGATATGTTGTGTCGATTGCCCGATGAGTCTATCATAAAAAAATATAATCTTCCCAAAGGAGGAATGCAATTAATCGACGATGAATTGGCTCTGAAAATATCAGATGACATCAAACATCTGGAGTGCCAATTTGTGGCTGGAGGCTCTGCTGCCAACACAATAAGCGGTTTGGCTAATCTGGGAGCTGAAACTAGTTTTCTTGGAAAAATAGGAAACGATGAGGTTGGAAACTTTTTTGAGACTGATCTGAAAAAGTCTGGAATCGAGGCTCAAATGATTCGCTCTGATCTCCCTACAGGTCGCTGCATATCTCTTATATCTCCGGATGGAGAGCGTACGATGTGCACTTGCCTTGGCGCGACGGGGACATTCTCTGCTGAAGATATTCGTCCTGAATATTTCAATGGCGCGGATGTCTGCCATATCGGAGGCTATCTTGTGCAGAGTCATGAATTGATTGAGAAGGTGATGAAGACGGCGAAGAAATGCGGAGTAAAGGTGTCTCTTGATCTTGCGAGCTACAATGTGGTGGAGGAGAATTTTGACTTCATGCACTATCTTGCCAAGAATTACGTCGACATCGCTTTCGCAAATGAAGACGAAGGTCATTCGTTCACTAAGTGCGATGATTTGAGACGTGCTGCGGAAATCATCTCTGAGGATATAGAAGTTGCTATTGTGAAGTGTGGAGCTAAGGGCGTGTGGACAAAGCGTGGCGACGAGATTGTGTTCGTAGAAGGCTTGAAAGGCAGGAATTGCATCGATACTACGGGAGCTGGAGACCTTTTTGCGTCGGGCTTCCTTTATGGCTTGATGGCGACTGGCGATATCACCGTCGCTGCCAAATACGGAACGATCGTTGGCGCTAATATTGTGGAGCATATCGGAACAAAGATGCCGGCTGAAGTTTGGAATAACATCAAAAGTGAGTTTGCGAAGATATGATCAAAGCGGCTTTCTTCGACATCGACGGAACTCTAGTAAGTTTCAACACACATAAGATTCCAGACTCGTCGTTAGATGCATTGAAGCGTTTGCGTGAGGCAGGGGTTCGTCTTTTTATAGCAAGCGGACGTCATCGCGCGAGTATGGACAAGATAGAGCCGTATGCCGACCTTTTTGATGGCTATGTGATGGTGAATGGCGGACTTTGCACTTTGGGTGATGAGATTGTGCATAGCACTCTTATGTCAAAGAAGGATGTGAAGTTGTGGCTGGAATATATAAAAAAAGAGCCCCGTTCCACATGTTTCGTGCTGCAGGACAAGATTGTGATCAACTTCATCGACGATCAGATGCAGAAGGTGTTTGAAGTACTGGATTTTCCTATTCCACCGTCTGCAAATCTTGACGATTTTGCTGATTCCGACGTCTACCAGATGATTATTTCATTCACGGAAGAGGAAAACTCGAAAATTTTGCCTATCTTTCCGAAGTGTTACGCGCCACGTTGGAGCCCTCTATTCAGTGACATCATTCCAAACGGCGTCAACAAGATGGTCGGAATCGAGAAAATGATTGAACATCTTGGCATCACAAAAGATGAGGTCGCTGCGTTCGGAGACGGTGGTAATGATATTGAGATGATTGAATCTGTGGGGTGGGGAATAGCGATGGGCAATGCCTGCGACGAGTTGAAACGAGTGGCGAAATTCACTACGGATGATATCGACAACGATGGCATTGCAAAAGCCGTCGGCATATTGTTTGAAAAAGGATTGTTAAAATGAAATAAGTCTAAGTGTTTTACATTCAGCATTAATAATTTGAGTTTGTTATGGCAAAAGTGATTACAGACAGCAGTTTCACTAGTGAACTGAACGAGAATAAAGTGATGGTGGTGGAAATCGGAGCTCCCGGTTGTGGACCATGCAAGGCGTTAAGCAAGACATTGGAGGAGATTGAACCATCGTTCGCAGATAAGGTGGCATTCTTCAATGGAGACATGGGCAGTGGCGACGTGGATGACCTCTGCATGGAATACAGAGTGATGAGTGCACCTACGTTGTTGTTTTTCAAGGACGGAGAATTGTCGGAGAAGATGACTGGAGCGGTCAAGAAGGAACAGATAGAGGCCAAACTGAATTCTTTGATTGGATAATGTTTTGACTGGCATGTCCCGTAAATATTTTAATTGATAATTGTAGAGACGGAGCGTGCTCCGTCTTTGCTTTATTAATTTCCGTCTTTGCTTATTATAAAAGAGATATGGGAAACAAGAAAAGATTAGTGGTGCTCACAGGAGCAGGAATAAGCGCGGAAAGCGGAATCAGCACATTCCGTGATTCCGACGGACTTTGGGAAAAACATTCTGTGGAGGAAATATGTACACATGAGGCACTGTATCGCAACTATGATATGGTGGTGCAGTTCTACAACGACAGATTCGCCCAACTTGCCACTGTGGAGCCGAATGCCGCTCATTTGGCATTGAAGACGTTGGAAGATAAGTTTGACGTGCAGATAATCACCCAGAATGTGGATAATCTTCACGAAAGAGCAGGAAGCAGCAATATAATCCACCTGCATGGAGAGTTGACAAAAGTCTGCTCGATGAAGAATGAAAACCTCATCGTCGACAGAAACACATTGCCGAATCCATTGATCACGGGCAAAGATGTCGCTCCCGACGGTGGAAAATGGCGTCCATTCATCGTCTTTTTCAACGAGGCTGTGCCGATGATCGAGCCAGCGATAGAATTGGTGCAGACAGCCGATATTCTGCTTATTATCGGAACATCTTTGCAGGTGTATCCGGCGGCAAGTCTTTCCATGTATGCTCCACGTAACGCGGAGATGTTCCTCATTGATCCAAAACCCAACACAGCTGGTTTCAATCGCCCTATAAATGTGATCGCGAAGGGAGCGTCGGAAGGAATGAGGGAGTTTATGGAAATGATGAATGCTAAATGAAAAAGAGGGTGTATCAAAATGTAAAATCAAGTTTTTCGAACTTACATTTTGTCACTTTTTATATGAACAAAGCCGTTTCAGAGCTTAAA
>OCTW011484978.1_pt1 | contig 67929 bp, 69 predicted proteins | sample 1539671 | NCBI WGS metagenome assembly OCTW01 (sample SAMN02144230, study PRJEB22623) | gut metagenome | biome: sheep rumen | host: Ovis aries | place: New Zealand | reverse complement strand
GAAGAAGAAATTGAACGTACTGCTCAAGAGGCAGTTAAGGCTGCTCTACTGGAAGTTGGTGGCGAGCTTGCTTTTGAAAAAGAGAGAGCTGACCAGATGGAAGCTGCAAAGCTTAATCTTGAATTGGAAAATCAGAAATTAAAAAAAGAGCTTAGTAAAAAGAATAATCAATTTTTTTATGGAGCTTTGATTGGCGGAACTGGCGGAGTGATTGTTACTTCGCTTGTATTTGGATTAGTAATGGGGTTTTGCAAATGATAACAAGTAAAGGAAAATTTAAGGGATTAGTAACTGTTACTGTTCGCGATTGTAACGGTCATATTAAGTATTACAAGAATGGATTCTGGAGAAGTCTTTTAAGGCTGCCTCAAAGACCAATGATTACAAAACATCATAACACGATCACAACTCTGGGCGACAATCTGATTGCGGATATGATGATTAGTAATCCGACACAGAACAAGGTGGATTCAACAAACGGCTACATGCTTGTTGGAACCGGATGGACTGGATCTACTCCAAAGAATAACACATCGGTAAATACCGCAACCGGAACTTACAAAAAACTTGATACAGGATATCCAAAGATTAAAGGAACATTCGGAGCTACTGACGGAAACGTTGTTTTGTACAGAGCTTCGTTTGCTGCAGGTGATTTGAATGCAAACGGCATTAACGAAGTTGCTTTGATGAATGGAAACACGGCAGCTGCTAAGTGCCTGGCTTATGCCCAGATTACTCCAAGCGTTAATGTTACTAGTGCAGACTCTTTGCAGATAGACTGGCAGATTACTGTGAGCGGTTCATGATATGAGTAATTCGATTGTCGGAAACAATGGAACACCTACAGATTTCCTTGCTTGGTTTGAAACTGAAATTGATGAAGACGAATATGAGGATATGGAAGGTGAAATGGTTGATGAAGAGAACGTCTTTGGATTTCGAGGAATTGTTCCAAAAAACTCTAATTCAAATGTAGTAACTATCTTCTATTATTATTCAGCTCCGGTTACGGAATGGTACTGGGATTATTCTTATGGTCTTGATTATAAGCCGGTAATTCCTGTTGTATTTTCAGCAGATGCAAACTGGAATCTGACTCAATGTCTTAATGCTACCTTCGTTGAAACAAACCTTACCGGACAGTCCAACGGTTGGAAAGCTCTAAATGTAACTTTGAAAAGAAAGCTTGTTGAAGGCGAACGGATTGTCTTTGGAGTTTATTCTGATTTACTTGGTTATGTAGCAACTGGTGAAATTGAAGATGCAAATACAACTATGTGTTACTTCTACTGGACCAGGGCAAAAAGAAGAGATTATGCATCTGCTATTTCTTATATAAGTTCACAAGAATTCATAAGCCAGCAGAGAAATATTTTCTCTGATTATGAAATGTGTATTTACCTTCAGTATGAGAATGAGCCGGATGGATTTTTCTATACTCGTGCTGTGATTGGAAATGTGGGAGCTGCAGCACGTTTTAATAACAGAAAACTTGAAGCTGTTAGAAAGTCCTCTGCTGTCTGTAGTTTAGGAAGTTTAACAAATCGAATCGGATTCTTTAAGTTTTTTAGAAATGAAAATCTTAGCTTTTCTGATAGTTTGCAGAAGCTTCTTCTTTTACTTCGTTCTTGTTTTTCTGGATCTGCTTTAAGTGACAGTACTACAAGACTTGCGGACTACAAAAAAGAAATAGATTCTACTGCAACCAATACTGAAAGCCTTACAAGATACGGTGAGAGCTTCAGGAGCTTTGAGGATGAAGCAGAAATTAAGGCAAAGCCATTTGCATCTAGAATCTTTTACAGAGCTGTTGCAACTGTTATGAACTTTTGGGATTGGCTTCGTGGAAAGATTCGGGAAGCAAATTATGTTGTTTCATTTTTTACACCTGTGAAACTGGAAATCATTTTAGATGGGAAACATATGAATAGGATTTATAAAGGACAAACAAAACTTCGTGTACTGTTTAATTGCAAATGTGACCTAACAGGTTATGCAAGTGTAAACATAAAAGCCCGGAAGCCTGACGGAATTACAGAGGTGACTTTCCCTGCTGTTGTTAAGGATGCTGAGTCTGGAATTATATTTTATGATGTTCAGTCTGAAAATGATTTTGATAAAGTTGGCTTTTGGACGCTATGGCCGGAGTTTGTTTTTGATGATGACAGAACAAACGTCGGACAAGCAGAAAAAGCATTTGTGTATGAGGCCGGAACATGACAAAGCGAAAAATCAAAATGGATGATGATTACATTCCTAAAGATATATGGAAAAACGCTAAAAATTTTGTCTTTCTGATTGAGGATGATATTACCATATACAAACAATTCAGAAGCTTTCCAACTTCAAAGCAGAGTGAAGAAGCCGACAAGTTTATAGCCTGGTGGGAACTTGGAAAATTTAGGGATTATCCTCATTCATTAATACTTCTTGATGAAAACCTTAGTAATATTTATAAAAAGATTGGAAAAGATGATGTTATGAATGGATATGAACAGCTGCAGTATACGTTGGTTCAATTATACAAGATTTTAAAAGATAACGGGATGATAAATGACTGAAAGACAACTTGAGGGTATGGCCCGCGAAGCTGCCATCCAAATTGGCCGTGACATGAAAACAAATGAGTATGTAAAAGGTGAAATGCAGTTTACTGATTTGACCAATGCAACTTATTTTATAAAGACTTACGGGAGTATAATCAGATACTGCATTACATGGAATAAGTTTTTATTCTGGAATGACACCTGCTGGGAGATTGATAACCGCGGCCGTGTTGAAGAGCTGATACCAATTTTTGTTCATCAAATTTACAGAAGTAGAAGATATATTGAAGATAGACTGCAGCAGGAATCTTTTGAAAAGCATCTTATAAAAAGTGAAAGTTTTAGAAGACTCCAGGCAATTGCCGGTATTCTTAAAATGAGCAAGGAAATAAAAGTTGAAGACTGGGAACTGGACAGCGACAACTATCTTTTTAATGTAGAAAATCTGACTCTGAATCTTAGAACCGGAAAAGCCCGAGAGCCTAATACAAAACATCTGATTACAAAGAAGAGCAATTTTATTTATGACAAAGCTGCTGACTGCCCTGTGTGGAAAATGTTTCTGATGCAAATTTTTAATAAAGATACTCAGCTGATTAAGTTTATTCAAAAAGCAATGGGCTACACTTTGAGCGGCGATGTAAGTGAACAGTGTCTTTTTATTTTGTGGGGAACAGGTGCTAACGGTAAATCAACTTTCTTAAATGTTCTGCAGGAGCTTTTTGGAGATTACTCTTGTTCGGCTTCTACAGAAACTTTTATGAAAAAGACTTCTGAACAGAGTAACGACCTGGCACGTCTAAAAGGAATGAGGCTTGTTACAACTACTGAAGTTGAACAGGGAAAGCAAATGAGCGAAAGCCTTATAAAACAGATTACCGGTGAAGACGAACTTACAGCACGATTCCTGTACGGTGAGTATTTTTCATTTAAGCCTACGTTCAAAATTTTTATGGCGACAAATCATAAACCGAAAATCCGCGGAGCTGACAACGGAATCTGGAGACGAATTAAAATGATTCCTTTTACTGTAACTATTCCTCCGGAGCAGAGAGATAAGAAGCTTACGGAAAAGCTGATTGCAGAAAATTCAGGAATCTTGAACTGGCTGATTCAGGGCTATGCAATGTGGAAAAAAGAAGGACTGACCGACGAGCCGGATGCAGTTCGTGAAGCAAACGAGGAATACAGAATGGATATGGATAGCGTAGGAATGTTTGTTACTGACTGTCTTGAAATTGACGCAAGCCTTAAATGGCGGCTTCCTACTGCGTTGCTTTATCAGACTTATATTAAATGGTGCAATAAAAACAATGAACGTATTATGAGTCAGAAGTGGCTTGGTATGAGAATGAGTGAGAAAGGATTTAAAAGAGTGATTACTAACGGGCAGAGGCTTTGGTGCGGGCTTGTGGTTAAGAATGAATGGTTGGCGATGAAATAAAAAAGGCTTTTTCAGGGACGCAACCGCGATAACTGACAGCCCGCTGATGTTGCAATATGAAAAAGCCCTTATAAAGGCAAACAAAGGCGGTGGGAGTTGAACCACACTGCATGTAGCATGTCCGAAGACCCTATGTCCGCTCCTATATTGACTTCTACCTTTGCTTACCAATTAATATATTATTATTGCATATGTAAGAAGTCAATAAAAAAAGCTCACCGAAATTGGTGAGCCTTGAATGTTATGTTTTCTGTAATTGATAGCGGCAGTTACAGAAAACCTTGAACACTACCTGCCTATCTGGATTGGTATTTATATTTTAGTATGGATTAAATCATTGGTTAATTTATAAATTGCTGATTGGTTATTACAAAAGGATTACCCCGATAGCGAGGGGCTTACCCCTTGGCAAATTGGAGAGAGTTTGGAAGCTTTCTTTACATGCTACTTAATTTTTTTATTAATTGACTTTTCTGATACTCCTGATTATATTTAAAATTAGCTCCGTGGTAGAGCTAACAGCTAGTGTGAAGATTAAATCATACCATTTCTAATTACTTAATGATTACCTACGAGCATCAGGTTATTGCTGCTTAAAGGTACTAGCAAAAAAAAGCAAACGCAATAAATAGGATGCTCAAGGAGTATCATTATGTCTCATGAAGAATTCTTCAAGAATGAAGCTAAGAAATTCTTGAAAGATTGGAAAACACAAACCCAAACAGTTGAAAGTGACGGATATATTTCTTATCACTATGATTGGAAGTTCTACGACGTAGGCGACCTGTTCTTTTATTATGAATTAGATGATAAAGACGAACAGGATATTAAACTTGCACGTGCACAACACTACATTGCAAAAATGGTTGGCTTTAAGAAATGGGATGAACTTATCCATGCCTCAGAAGCCAGATTGGAACTTTCTGAATTATTGCTTCGCAGATTTAAAAATGCACAGGATGTACAAGACTGGGAAGAGACTCTTTATTATACAGGCATTTTACAGTATGGTGATGAAGCGGTTTTAGACTATGCAAGACAATACTTTGATCTTGGGGATAGAAAAGAAATTGTTAATCTTCCAGCTGATAAAATTTCTATACTAACAGGTAAATTAAAATCTGAAGAATTAAATAATTTCTCTGCTGAAAATAATCCAGATGGAACATTAAGAAAAGATTCCTATGTATTCTGTACTCATTGCAATAAAGCCTTTAATTTTAATCAATCTAAAGTAATTAAGGAAACTGCTACATCAAAAACAATGGTTGTTTGTAAAAACTATCCTAATTGTAGAGGCACCTATCTTGATTACAAAGTTTTGTCACCAACAATTATGTACGGACAAACAAAAATTGCAGGTCTTGAAAGAGGAATAAATGCTCTTAAAACAGATTTTACAATGGATACAAAAGTCCATTGTATTCATTGTGGAAAAGAATATCTTTATAAAGAAGCAAATGTAGTTCAGTTTCCAGATGATGAAGAACCTCTTGTTTATTGCAAGCATTATCCAGAATGTGATGGCAGCTTAATCGACATGATGAACGCTAATAAAATGGGAGGACGATAATGATAAAACATTATATTCTCCAAGCTTTAGATTCAAATGGAAAATCAGTATTCATTGATGATGTTCCAAACGGTAAAAATTGCGGATGTTTTTGTTCTGAATGTAAAGGTGCTTTGATTGCAAGACAAGGTAACATAAAAGCTCATCATTTTGCACATCAAAGTGGAAACGATAGTATAAAATGTAGTCAAACGGCATTACATCTTCTAGCAAAAGAAATCATAAAGGAAGAAAAAAAGATTCCTGCATTTGTAAACGGAAAAATCGAGTTTGTAAGTGTTGAGAATATTGAGAAAGAAAAGAATCTAGGTGATATTAAACCTGATTTGTATGCTGAATTCAACGGAAAATCAATAGCTGTAGAAATTTATGTTTCTCATTCTGTAGATGATGCAAAATTAATGAAAATACAAAATCATAAACTTACGACTTTTGAAATAAATCTTTCTGAACTCATTTTCGAAACAAAAGAAGAAGTAAGAAATGCAATTTATGATTTAAAAAATCTCCGTCCAGTTTATGATGAATATTTTACAGAAAGGATTCTTTCTGATAAAAAGCAATTTATTGATAAAAATGGCATGCAAAAGAATATTGATAATGGCTTTGTTTCTGATTGTCCTATGAATTTGGTAGTAAGAAATATGAGAGCAGAAATGGAAAAGGTAAAATCTTCTATTTGCGAAATATGTCCTTTTGGTTACAAAATGCAAAACGAAAATATAGTTCATTGTATTGGGCATTTGAATATAAATCTTTCAAAAGATATTTTACTATCCAAACTGAGACAACAGAAAATAACTGTAAATCTTGATTATGGTTGCCAGGTAAGTGTTTCTCAAAACAAAGTTGTTTCACTTTCTGAATTAGCAAATTATTTTACTATGGTCACTGGAATAAAATTTACAGAAAACAAAAGAAAATCTAAAAAACAACAAAGATGATATCTGTATAATAAATGGAACTCAAATTTTGGACTCCAATAGTGTATATCTAGCAACTATGTATTTGACTTCAGGAAGTCCTGTCACGCTAAAATATTTGCGTAATGGAGTTGAGAAAACTGCAAGTTTTACAATTTATTAAAATTTTAATGGACAGTGGGAACCATCTCAATATCCGTCGTAACATTCGGACTCAAATATTCCCTTTTCATCTGCCAGCCGTCTACTGTCCAGGATTTAGCGAGGGTTATTGAGCGGCGGCCATAGGTGTTTGTTATGTTGTCTACTGCATCCATGAGCTTTCGTTTTTTTATGTCTTCCTTTGGATCTATCCAGAGCCAGCCTTGATATTGAGCTGGCATGATATCTAACAGAGTTACCATTATTACCTTGTAGCCGTAGCCCTGACGGTAGATGTGAGGGAGCGCAAGACGTGCGGCATTTACTATATCCGGCGTATATGATGTAAGACGAGGAAGCTGAACTATTACACCGTTTGAATATTGGCTGTCGAGGTCGTCGCTATAATAGTTGCAGGTGGAAATTGTGACCTGTACGGCCTGGCATTCACAGTCTTGCTGGCGTAGCCTTTCTACTGCAAGTTCAGTGTATTCAACTAAAGCGCATTCAAGTGTGACAAGGTCATAGACTTTTCTTGAGAATTGACGGCTTGAAGTTATTACTTCCTTTTTCTCACGAACGACTTTATCTATTGAACGGATGCCGTTGAGTTCCTGAACTGTTGCAAAGCCTTGAATTGTAAGAAGCCTTTTTGCATCCATCAAAGGCATATGTTTAAGCATAAGTGCATTTTTAATTCCGTGGAGTAGCAGCTTTTGTGCACGTGCGGGACCGATTCCCCAGATGGTTCCACAGTCTACGGATTCGAGAAGACTATCTACTTCTGCAGAATTGTAAACAAAAACTCCGCCGTGTTCCTTGGCTTTTTTGTTGTAGAGTTTGGCCAATGTTTTAGTAGGTGCAGCACCTACGCAGATAGGGATGCCGACTTCTTTTGCAATACGGCGTTTGAGGTCGTGGCCGATTTCTTCATAGTCTTTTATGGACCAGTTGCATTTATCAAAGAATAAGAAGCTTTCATCGATTGAATATTCTTCTATGTCCGGAGCGTATTCCATATATATAGAAGTAATTCTTCGGCTTATATCTGCATAGAGAGTGTAGTTACTTGAAAAGATTGTGATTCCTTTCCAGTCGCAGATATCGCGGACTTTGAAATATGGGTCACCGCGTTTGATTCCGCAGGCTTTGGCTTCCTTATTTAAGGCGATGATGATTCCATCATTATTTGAAAGAACTGCTACCGGCTTGTTGCGTAAGTCTGGACGGTAGATTTGTTCACAGGATGCATAAAAACTGTTGCCGTCTGCATGTAAAATCATATTTCTTTTACCGTGTGGATTACATGGGTGACGGCTCCTGTGACTATTGTGTCTTCAAGAGATTTCTTGATTTTGTAAACTCTGCTCAAAGCAAAGTGACCTTCTGATTCATATACTACGAGGCTGTTAGGGGTTATTCTTTTGGCACGGTCGATTATGAGGATGTCACCGTTAAAGATTCCCATGCCAGTATAGTTTGAACTTTCGATTTTCATTACGACTGTTGCCGACGGATGCTTTATGAGGATGTTATTAAAATCTATGCCTTTCTGTTCATAGCCCTGTGCTGGGCTTGGAAAACCTGTAATCATGATAAAATAACTATAATTTCTGTTTTTAATTTTGTCAATTAAAATACTCATATAGGTATTTATTTTATTTAAATTCGGGTGTATATTAGAATTATGGAAGCAGATGTATTCTGGAAAAAGGTTAAACAGATACTCACAGGATTAGACAGGAATCAGGAATGGCTTTGCGAACAGGCCGGGATTCCGCTTTCGACTTTACGCAATAAGATTTGTATTAGTCGTATGCCGACATTTGAAGAGGTTATGAAAATCTTAAAAGTGTTTAAGATGACTCTTGAAGAATTTACTGCATTCCCTGAAACTCTGCAGAAAGATGTTATTAATATTCCGGTTTACGAGCAGGCTTTTTCTGCAGGACGAGGACAGGAATTTGGAGACTCTTCTGAGATTATTGATTATGTTGCTTTGCCTAATGAGCTTAAAAAGTACACTGATAATATGAGGGCTTCTTATGTACGCGGCGACTCTATGGAGCCGACTCTCTTTGATAATGACATCATCCTTTATGATAATTTTGGCTACGACGGTACAGATGGAATCTATGCGATAAATTATCGTGGAGCTTCTTTTGTAAAAAGGCTGCAGCGTGCTAAAGATTTTGTACGAATCATTTCTGATAATAAGAAGTATGATGAAATGACTGAGAGCGGAGAAAGTGAGGACTTTCGTGTTATTGGAAAAGTAAGGTATGTGGTGCATAAGGTACAGGGGTAAAATTAAATAATCTATTGACCTGAGAATCTCTTGTATTTTTCGGGGAATGTGGTATATTTATATTAGCCTACAGTTATGGAACATCAAGCACCAATGTGCGCGACCATAATCTTAGGCTCTTTTTATTTCTTCAACACTGTAATTTTTAAATCATCCCAAATAAGGTGGATTAGCTTCTGAAAATAGAAGGTGATACAACTAAAATATGGAAAAAATAATTTCTATGACAGAAGAAGAATTCTCCAAGATAGCCCTTGAAAAAGGATTTGATAAGTATTGGATAATATCGTGTATTGATGACTGTAAAAACGATATTGAAAAAATAAAAAAAGAAGGTTTGATTATACCTATCCCATTAGAAAAAAAACTTGCATTTTATTATGAAAGCATTGTAAAAAATGGACCGCTAGAAGGTGGATTAGCTTCTGAAAATGGAAAGTGATACAACAAAAGATTGCTTGACTTATGAGGCTGTCAGCCGTATTATTCAATTGAGGTAAGCAGAAGAAGAAACCGAATATGGGAGCGACGGGCGACTCTTTGAGGCGTTGGCAGTTGGTTCGAAACCAACCTTTTTTGATTACCTGATTTTTTTTAATTGCATAATCTGTCGATAACCTTCAATTCCGACTTCAAGTGGATTAACTTCTGAAAATGGAAGGTGATACAACTATATAAAATCCCTGTTTACTTAACAACAGGGATTTGTCCCAAAAGGACTCTTGAAAACTGATATTTTAATTATAGTTATTTATCTCCTAATTTATTACTATTTTTTACTTCTTCCAATAATTCACAGTGTTTAACAGTTACCTTATTAAAATACATTTCAAAAGCAACCATAAAATTTACAAGCGGGATTTCTGCATCGAAAACAACTTCTACTTTTTTATCGTTGTTGTAGTCGTGAATCTGGATACGGATTGTGTCCTCATTCTTTTTCCATGCCAGGATTTTGAAAAGGTCATCTTCAGCTGGAGTAAAGACGGCAAAGTTTTCCTGAATTGTTGTTCCTACAAACTGCTGCATACGGCTTAAGATTTCGAGAGAGAAGAACATGGCGCGTTTATAGGTTGCACTATCAGAAACAAATTCAATTTCAGTTTCTGTTGAGAACATAAGAGTACGGTCTTCATCAAGCCATTCTTCATATTGTTCAGTCAGATCTTTTAATATTCTTTTTCCAACTTTTACTTTGCTTTTAATTTTGAAATCTTTTGATTTTTCGATTTTTGATTTTGGACAAGGAATTTGCTGGCCAGATATAAACCAGCGTTTCAAATCTGGTGAATAAAACCAATCGAAAAAAGTTGCTGCATGATTAGGAGAAAGGTTTACGGGATATTTATCTTCTTTCGGAGTGCTGGATATAAGAGGATATGGAATAAAATCGTTCCATAACTTTTTTGCTTTTTTAATGACTTCTTCTTCATTACCTGAAAGATGTGCTGCAAGATAACCAGGTTTTTGATCATCATTGTATAAAACAATTGCAAATTCGAAATATTCATTTCCTCTTTTTGTTACCATAATGTTCTCCTTTTGCACAACATTATAACAGATTATATGGATTTTTGTTCTTAATTTTATTTTATAATTCCTTTTCCCCCATGCCCCCTGATTGGCTTCGCCCTTTATGCGTTGCATAAAAATAAGAGAGAAAAGAGAAGCTTTTGTAGGATAGTAAAATATGCGTTGCTTGCAACGCAAAAAAAAGCATAAAGTTGCAAAAGCGTTGCTGTGTTTGGATATCTTTGATTATTTTTGAAATAATATTGAATGTGTTTGAATTGCTTTTATTTTAAAATTTTCTTTAGCAACGCATTACTAAAGAAAAAATATAAATATTTAAATGAATATATACATATAATAAAAAAATACGTATATAAACAACTAAGCGTTGTTTGATTTTAAAGTCAATGAATTAAATTTTTTGTAAGAAAAAACAAGATCGCTGCGCGCGCTCCCCCCGCGAGTTTTAAAATCAGAACGTCGCCGCGAAAGCGGCGACAGGAGAAGAAGTCTACCGGAGCGAAGACTGCTTTACAAACTAAAGCGGTTGCGAAGCATCCGCAACTTTTGAAAGCTGTCTGAGCGGAGTCTGGAAGATAAAGTTTCGGGTGGAGGATCATCACGTTGTCCGCCGCAGGCGGACCTGGAAGAGAGATTTTTAATTTGGAAGATGAACACGGAAGAAGCAGTCTTGCTTCAAACATAAGGTCGCGAAGCGGCCATAACTTTTGGCAAGTCTGCTTCTGGAGCTGGTAGATTTTTGCTGAGCGGAAGGCGCGTCGGGAGCACAAGGAGGTGCGACCAGAGCGCCTGTAGCGAAGCTGTGAACGATGGAACTTTTACTGATTTCAAAAAAGTTTATGTGTAAGATGGGGGCAACAAGGACGTTGCCCCCTTGCTGATGGAGCGCAGGCACTAGCGGTGCCTGTGCGACTGAAGCAACAATTTGTCCCATACGAAAATAGTTCCCCAAAAAGCCGCCCTTGTAAGACCAACTGAGCATCTTAAAACGGTGGGACAACTGCAATGTTGAGCAAAAGGTTGCCCCCTTAATCCCCCCGAGAGCGGTATATTGCATTCAATATTTTTTGGAAGGGGGTTGTGGGGGGGTGCCCCGCGGCAGGGGGGAAGGGGGAAACCTTTTGCGTGCCCACCGTTTTAAGTTGCGACACCCGCGGACGGCACTTTATTTTTTCACGACCAGTTTACAGCGCGAGGCATAAATTTGGCGGCTTCTACAAAAAGAGTGCTTACTGCAACGATGTGCCCGCCTGCGGAAACAGGCAGATGCACAAAGCGGAAGGTGTGGCAGATGCTTTGCTTCTTCGCTTTTCTTCTGCCACTCCTGGAGCGACTGCAGCTGACTGTGCTTGCATTGCTCCTTGCGCCGCTTTCACAAAGGCCCACTTGCGAGCCCGCTAGTAAATGCAAACAGTGTGTGAACGAATGGAGCGCAACGAAGTGAAGCGGAATGAGAGAACACTCTGTTTGCTACCTTTTTAGGAAGGAGCGTTTCCTGAAAGACGAGAAATGTAGAGAGCGGAAGCGGTACGAAGTACGGCTGGAGCGAACGGCATTAAAGGAAACCTTTGAGGGAACATTCCCTCGCATAACTGATTATAATATAATAAATTAGACTGTGTGTGACAGTAAACGTGACAGTAATTTTTAATTTTAAATGTTGAATAGACGTTTGAAATGCTGATTGTCTAGACGATTGAATAGAAAGTCAAATACTCTCAAACATATTTCAAATATATTCAGTTGCATAAATGCTTATTTTATAATAAAATACATATATCTTAATTATATTTGAGAGTCAGTGATTATCCATATATGACAGCGGTTTAAGGAAAGTTGGCCTTCCAAGCTGATGACGAGGGTTCGACTCCCTTCATCCGCTCTTACTAATCAAAGCTAAGTCCTTACAATGTAAAGACTTAGCTTTTTTCATTTTAACCAGTGACAGTAAAATGACAGTAATTCCTTACACTTTTTTTTCGTAAGGAGTTTGCTATGCGCGGTTATTTCTTTATCTATAAATGGAAGATATGCAGCTTAATAAGATTGAATCTAACAAGATTGAATGTGCTAAGAAGCTGTTTAATGTAGTTTCTACAAGCGGCGTGAAGTATGACCATGTTGATAGCTATGAGCAGTTGAAGAATGTTATTGGGTTGAAGGCATAGAATTGATTATATTAATAATTCTTGGATTCATTATTTCCTTCGCTTTCTCAATTTTCATGGCAAAGACTATGCCTGGAAGACGAGGACGTGCCGGAGAAAATAAGGTTTCAAGAATTCTTAGTAAACTACCTTACATTCAATACAGAGTTATAAATGATGTCTTATTAAAGACCTGTCACGGGACAACACAAATTGACCATGTTGTTTTATCTGAATATGGAATCTTTGTAATTGAAACTAAGAATTATTCCGGCTGGATTTTTGGCGGTGAACATTCTGAGGAATGGACAAAAAATGTTTATGGTCAGAAATATCAATTCAGAAATCCATTAAAACAAAATTATGCTCATGTAAAAGCTTTGATGGAAGTGCTGGAAATTGCCGATCAGAATGTTTTTATTCCAATAATAGCTTTTTCTAATCAGGCAGATATAAAAGTACAGTGTTCTAAAGAAGTTATAAACTTTCGCCATCTAAAAAATACAATTCTTCGTTATCAAAATAAAGTTTTACCGATTGATAAAATGGTACTTTATGAAGCTAAGCTGCAAGGTTTTACGAATTATACAAAAGACGAAAAAAGCATCCATGTAGCCGGAGTTAAAGCAAAAGCAGATTTTAATAAAGCAAATATCAGTATGGGGATTTGTCCTAAGTGTGGCGGTAAGCTTGTTGAACGAAAAGGAAAATACGGCAAGTTTCTAGGATGCAGTAATTTTCCGAGATGCCATTTTACTTATAATTTATAAAAGTTTTATAAGAATTAGATATTTTCCATTCAGGAAAAATCCTCAGCAGTTTTAGCAGTAACAGCTTTTCCCTTAATAAACTTTGCTTTTACGCGGATGGTTTTTCCACGCATTTTTGTATAACGTTCGTCTCTGAAAGTCATAAAATAAGTACCTTTGATATAAGGAGATTTTTAACCACCGCTTCTAATTATTTCTTTAATATCTTCTGAAGCAGAAAGTTTACAAGTTTTTTCTGGATATGAATTAGCATCCATATCTTCAGGAATTCCATCAACAATACATTCAGGATAACAATCCATATACATAATAGTATTAATGCAGAGCTGGAATGCTTTTACTTTAAGTTTTGCTTTTTCTTCTTTGCTTTTCAAAAAAAACTGATAAGCATCATCTGTTATTTCAAAACCACCTGTATCATCTTTACAGCAGATTGTAATTAAATGGTCATCGTATAACATAAACTTAAAAGCATAGCTGTATTCTTCATCAGGAATACGAACTGCAAAGCAATATACACTTACTTCAATATTTCCGTGATATGTATCTGACCACATAATTTCTTTAGTGCCATTTTCTTGAACAAACTCTTTTACAGAATCAACTTTAATTTTAATGTTTTCAAGAACTTCTTTAAGTTTTTTATCTAGAAAGAAAACATGTAAAAATTCTTTTTATAATCACTTAGCCAGAGTTCCCATGTGCGAAGAGAGATCATTTTACTGCCATTATCTGGATCACGTTTTAAGGCAGCTTCATATTTATCATGAATGACAGTATATATGTCTGCAGCAGAAGCATAAGGAAATCTATTTTTATAATCGAAATATTGATTCCAACACATTCTTAGAACGGAACCATATTTTCCTTTTTTCATTCTTTAACCTCTTTTTGATTCAGTTTTATAACTTTCTTTTTTTGTATTTTATTTTCGATTGTACATAGAATTTTCTTTTGCCTATCATCAAGATTAGTTTTCAAAACGAACCATCCGTCATCCATCTCTTTATAGCAATTCTTAAGAAATTCGAAATCATCATATTTTAATAACTCATGAATTTCTTCAATTACTTTTGGACTATATCTTTCATGAACTTCCTTAAAATGCATGTAGATTATGAACTTTTTATAAATCGTTAAAAGATCTGCAACTTCATTATTGTTTCTTTCTTTTATTGAATTATAATCTTTAGAATCATATTGATCCCAGATTCCAATTGAAGATTCTCGTTCAGTTGGGATATTTAATTTTTTAATTATATCGTTAGTTGTTTTGGTTTTTAACATATTTCCTTTATTTTTAAATAAAGGAATAAAAATATTTTCAAAATTTAAAAAGCGGCCTTTATAAAAAATATTAAATAATTCACTTTCTGATTTAAGTTCATATTTTTTTGAACGGGCAAAGAGGTATTGAATATCAGCTCTTTGAATTCCTATTCCTGCATAAAATAATTCTGCTTGATTATTACTTTTATGAATTAATTTCCAAGATTCATCTATAAATTGTAATATATCTGATAGCATTTCTTTTTCATTTGTATATTCCCATAACCAAAACTCTTTTGTTATATTTCTTTTATCATTATTTGGAAGTAGTGGAAAATATTTTGAAAACGTACCACCAATTAAAAAATGTCCGTCTTTATATGGATTTGCTTTTAATTCTCTTCGTCCATCACGATCTTTCTTAGGTACATAAAATTCAAGATCAAAAAAAATAATCTGCGTTTTTTCTGGATGATACTCCAAATGTTTTTTATTCATAATTAAAGTATAACAAAGTATAATTTATGGGAAAAGATTTTTATTTGTCTCTTTAATGTCTAGAGACATTGCAGGGGTATCCCCCCTAATCCTTTCTAAATCATAGCACCAATTACTAACCACAATATCTCATCTACAAATTTATTTAACAAAACACAAAAGCACTTTGAACTTACACTTTACCTATGAACATTCAGGGTAAAGACTGCACTCTGACAGTTGCAAAAGACGGTACATTTATTCCATTACCATACAGCGAGGAAACTGTAAGACAGACATCCAAAGGCTATTCTTTGCCTTGTGTGATTGGTAAAAAGAACAGCGATAATACAATTGTTATTGAAAAAAAGATTGAAGTTTTTTTACGAAACGACTTGAGCACAGTAACTAGGAAATCTATTTTGACATTGACATTAAAAAAAATTATTGATTTTGTTCCAACATTATTTCTTCTGCAAGATAAGCATCACTTAAACAATGAAAGTCGCTTATGCCTTTACTCATAAGCATGTAGGTGTTTGAATTATAAAAAAGTTCCATGGCTTTTTCTTCATCAATATTTGCTTTTTTGGCAAGTAGAGAAATTATGCGTGCGTATTTCATCTGTAAAAGGGTTGCATCTGCTGTCATGCATTGTCTCCTTTTGCTTCGTAGCTAGATTCAAACTGTAAAAGACTATCAACAACTTCCTGATTAATAAAACATATCTGATTATTTGGCTTTTCAAACTTAAGACGCTGCAAGGCTGTTGATTTATCTATGAGGCCTGTAAAAAAAAGTTCCACAGTGTTGAAGACTTTATCGTTTGCAATTCCGCCTTCGATGATGTCGTAATTCTGAAATTCCTTTGAACCGCCACGGCAGGCAAGAACGAAATCAAGCCATTCTTCATTGTATTGAAGAAATTTCTTATAGCGGTATTTTTTCAGAATGTCAGTATCATCAAAATTGTAGATATTAATAATGCCTTTTTTACCAAGGGAAATAAAACGCTGAACCCATTTTTCTGCCTGGCTCTGCATACTTGTTGTGTAAAAGCCTTTGCCAAAATCAAGGTTATCACGTCCGTAAGAAACAAGTGGTTTATCTACAATATCTGTTGAACCGTGATAGAGTTTCATGCAACAAGATTCCTTTCTTTTAGGACAGAGATAATTTCGTCAACTATGTACTGCTTACTTTGTGTATGAAGTGCTTCATAAGAAGGAATAATATATGAATGAAGGAGGCCTGAAGAATTGAGAATCTGAAATAATTCTGAACCAGTTTTACCGAGCTGCTTAGCAACATTTTCAATGCAGAAAACTGAGTATTCTATTTGTTTATCACTCATAGTCTACCTCCTTTCATAAGTATCTATATAAATAATATATCACATTTTTTGATTATTTGCGATAACAAAATAAATATATAAAACTTCGCAGAACTTGCTTCTGCGAAGTCGCAGGGAATTGGCCGAAGGCCAAGGGGCACAGCCCTACAGCACATACATTTCCATTTCCCCCGTGGAGGAATTCTAAAGGAAAGGAAGAAAACCTATTTTATTCATTTCTAGAGTATCAATATTTTCTCAACCTAAATCAAAAGTTCGGTAAATGTTTCATTTCCTTTTGCATAAATAGTAAAACTTTCCCTTGGAAGGCCCATTTGACTCATAAGTCTTTGAATCATAATAATACCAAGGCCGGAACCTTCTGTAGTATCTACCGATTCTGGAAAAAGATCTTCTGATTCTGTATCTTCTGAAAGTTTTAATTTTGCATAAATACGTTCTTGTTCTTCAGGTGTAATTGCACAATTATTAATAGTAATGATTTTGAATTGATTATTACTAATCGATAAAATTACTTTTACATACAAATTCATTTTGTTTATTTTTTTTGCAGTACTTTTATTTTTTAATAAGCACAATCCTTCATCATGAAATGTTTGCATTCCAATTTCATAATCTTTAGGATTATTTATATCTAGATTATTTAAGATAAAGTGTGCTCTTTTAAGATTTGCCTTGATGGAATTCGAAACAATTTCGCCCATACAGATTCCAACAAAAGGACTTATGTCTTCTCTATTTATTTTTTTTAGAAAAACATCAATGATTGAAGTCAGTTTTTCTGTATTGTATTTTGAAGGGTCTGAGAATGAGTATTCGTAATAATCTAAATCATTAAAATCTTGTAATGCTTTTGAATCTTTTGTAAATACTTCAAAAGACTTCAACATTTTTTTCATAACAATATTTTAATCCAATAATTAGATTAAATCAAAAAAAAATTAGCTAATTTTAATTAAATTAAGTAAAGTACAAAATATGAATACTTTTATTTAAGGACTATATTCAAATCTTTCAGGTTTTCTATTTGTAATAAATCATCTACTATTGGATTAGGCCATAAAAAGATTTGAGAATATTGATAAAGGTATTCCTTCTGTTCTAAAGAAATTGTATATAGCTGATTTTTGCTTATATTTAAAATAGGTTGATTATGTACATTTATAAATTTGGGAATATCATTAAAATCTGTTAAATGGTCTTCATCAATTACAACAGAAACATGAATATCTATTTTTTGAATTAATTTTAAATTGTCCAAATCTAATATTTCATTCTTAAAACTTTGAATATTATCTTCCATTACATATAAAGTTAAATCAATAATATTTAGTTTTTGCATGCCCTCTAAAAACTTTAATGACTTTATAAAAGAAGAATTTATATATAGTTCTTGTAAATTGCTTAATCTGGAAAGAAATGTAAAATCATCTATTTTATTTACATCATTAATCTGTAGAATTTTCAGTTGTGATAAATCTTCCAAGCCTTCAATATCAACAATTAAAAAATCATTATAAAGTTTTGATTCTGGAAAAAAGTTGTCGTTTATTTGTAAAAGTCTTGTGTTTGCATTTATTTCTTTTTCTAAAATTTCACCAGTTTGCAAAAAAAACTTAATATTTACAGATTCTGCATATAGATGAAGGGTAGATAAAATAAAAACAAACAGGATAATGAATTTTTTCATTAAGGTATTTTGCATAAAAGATAATGAAAAAACAAGATAATTTAATTATAAATTTTACAAAAAACAGTAATTAATCATTTATCTTCTATTCTATACTTTTTAATCGTCTCCTAGTATAATAAAAGAATATGAGCAAGTTTACATTTAAGGGTGGTATTCACCCAAGAGAGATGAAAGAGCTTAGCAACAAGTGTCCAATACAAGATGCTTTTCCATCTACTCGAATGGTAACTATTCCAGTAACCATGGGAGGAGCCCCTAATACTCCATGTGTAGCTGTTGGTGACCTTGTGGCAAAAGGTCAGATAATTGCCAACGGAGACAAGTTTATGAATTGTCCTGTTCACTCATCTGTATCTGGCAAAGTTAAAAAAATACAGAATTGTTTGGTAACAGGAAATCAGGAAGTTCCATGTATTATTATTCAGGCTGATGAAGAAAACCGCACTGAATATATGGAAGCTTTAGATCCTTTCACCTGCGACCCAGCCGATGCACTTAAACGTATTAAAGATGCAGGCATTGTTGGTATGGGTGGTGCTTCATTCCCGGCACATGTCAAATTAAATCCTCCCGAGGATAAAACAATTGACTATGTTCTTGTAAATGCAGCCGAATGCGAACCTTATCTTACCTGTGATGAAAGAACTTTGCAGGAAGATACCTTTAAGGTTATAGATGGTCTTGCTATAGAATGCAGAATTGTTGGTGCCCAAGGAATTATTGTTCTTGAAGAAAATAAAGAATATATAAAACCTAAACTTTTACAAGAAATAAATGATAAAGGATACGCTGATGACATATCAATTTGTGTCGTTAAAACAAAATATCCTCAAGGTTCTGAAAAGTTTATTGTTAATTCAGCTCTTGGCATTGAAATTCCTTCTGCCAAGCTTCCTGCCGATGCAGGAACAATCATTTCAAATGTTGGAACTCTTTGTGCAATTTCAGATGCCTTCCGTTTGGGTAAGCCTTTAATTGAAAGAGCCCTTACAATTTCTGGAGAAGCTGTAGAAAAACCTTGTAATCTAAGAGTCCCTGTAGGAACTTTAATTTCAGATCTTAGCCCTGAATATTTCAAATTAAAAGAAAATATGACTGCCAAAATTATTTCTGGTGGTCCGATGATGGGCTTTTCTATGTTCTCAACAAGTTTTCCTGTTGCAAAAGGAACTTCCGGTGTAACATTCCTACGCCAGGAAGATACTTATATTGGAAAAGAAGATCAGTGTATTTCATGTGGTCGATGTATAAGTACTTGTGCTATGCATCTTTCGCCAGTTTTAATCCTTCGTGAATTGAAATCTGGAAATCTTGATAAAGCTAAACGTTTCGGTCTTATGGATTGTATTGAATGTGGATGTTGTGCCTATGTTTGTCCTGCCCACATTTCAATTGTTCAAAGAGTAAGACTTGGTAAAGGCCTTTTAAGACAGAAAATGGCAGAAGATAAAGCTAAAAGTGCTGCAAAAGCAAGCTCAAATCAAAATGAAAGTGCAAAGGAGGGTAAGTAATGGCTAATAAGATTCATTTATCATCAAGCCCTCATTTTTCAGAAGGCTTAAATACTTCCAAAATTATGCTTGCTGTAATCATTTCTTTAATTCCGGAATGTATTGCAGGTGTAATTTTCTTTGGAATGCAGGCTTTTATTTCCATTTTAATAAGTGTTGCTTCCTGCCTATTTTTTGAATTCATTTTTCAAAAATGTACAAAACAGGAAATTACCTTAAAAAATTGTTCTGCAATTGTAAGTGGAATTTTAATAGCTCTTGTTTGTCCTCCATCAATACCATGGTGGATGCTGGTAATCGCTTCTGCAATTGCTATGGTTTTTGCAAAAGGTGTTTTTGGAGGCATTGGTTCAAATGTCTTTAATCCAGCTCTAACAGGCCGTGCAGTTCTTTTTATTTCATTCCCTGCTGCAATGGGTGCACGTTGGACTCAAGCATTTAGTCCTGATGCTGTTTCTTCTGCAACCACTTTAAGTGCTCTAAAAACTGGTTCAATAAGTTTTCAAGAAATCAACTTTATGGATTATTTCTTGGGTGCTAGAGCAGGTTGTATTGGCGAAACTTCAATCCTCTTAATCTGTATTTCCTTTATTTTCCTCTTATCTTTAAAGATAATTGATTGGAGAGCTCCTGCAGGAATGGTGGGAACTGTAATAGTTCTTGCTTTTATTTCTGGATTAATTTCTTATGGAAATATAATTGATGCAGGTAATGAAATTTTAGTAAACCTTTTGACAGGTGGACTTTTGTTTGGAGCTTGTTTTATGGTAACAGATTATGCTACTGCTCCTGTAACAAAGCCTGGTCGTCTTGTATTTGGTGTAGGATGTGGCTTAATCACTTTCTTAATTAGAAAATTTGGTGGCTACCCAGAAGGAGTTATGTTCTCTATCTTGATTATGAATTCTGTTGCTCCTTTCTTAAATAATCTTACTGGCAGAATGTATGGTTATGGAAAAAAGGGTAATACTAGAGCTGATGTTTCTAAAATCAATATGACTTTTGACTTAAGTAATGCAAAACTTCGTCAAGGAGGTTCAGATGAATAGTTCTTTCAAAAATCTTGGCCTTGGCGAAATGATAAAGCTTGGCTTAATTTTAGTTTGCTATGCTGTTGCTTCTTGTACAGTTCTTGCAGTTGTAAACTCTTTTACTTCTGTAAAAATTAAACAGAATCAAATTGAAGCTGCCAATAAAGCCATGAGAGAGGTATATGCTGATGCAGATACTTTTGTTCTTGTAAACGATTATCAGCCATCTTCAAATAAAAACATTACAATTAGTGATGTTTATCTTGCTCAAAAAGATGGAAAAACAATTGGTGGAGTAGCTCAGGTTGCAGGTCCTACTTATGATAAAGGAAAGATTATTCTTGGAGTTTCTTCGCAAGGTATTGTTACAGGAATGCAGGTTCTTGAATTATCTGACTCTCCTGGATTTGGTTTAAAAGCCAATGATCCAACATTTAAGTTGGCAAATGGAATGACTTTCTATGGTCAGTTTGCAGGAAAAGATGCAAAAAATGGTTTCAAAACTAACAGTAATTTTGATGGTATTTCTGGAGCTACAATTACATCTGATGCAATCGCTGAATTAATGAATCAGGGTTCTGCCTGTCTGCTAAATTATCTGGAGGGCCACCATGAGTAATAAATTAAAAACATTTACAAAAGGATTTTTAGTTGAAAATCCACTTTTAGTTTTAAGTATTGGTTTATGCTCGTCATTGGGTGTAACCACAAGTATTTTTAATGGATTTGGAATGGGAGTAAGTATGACTTTTGTTCTTTTGATGAGTGAAATTGTAATTTCCCTTTTCAAAAAACTTATTCCTTCTGCCATTCGTTTACCTGTATTCATCATCATTATTGCGGCTTTTACTACAATTGTTCAGATGGTTTTACAGGCCTATGTTCCAGCTCTCTATAGTGCCCTTGGAGTTTTTCTTCCTCTTATAGTTGTAAACTGTATTATTATGGGCCGAGTAGAAGCTTTTGCATCTAAAAATTCTATATCTGACTCAATCTTAGATGCTCTTGGAATGGGAATTGGTTATACCCTTGTTATGGTTGCTATTTCTCTTATTCGAGAACTTTTTGGTGCTGGTACAATAATGGCCGGTACTGCATTGAAAGTTGAAGTAATTCCAGAAGCTTATAGAATTGGTTTATTTAATAGTGCTCCAGGAGGCTTCCTTGTTTTTGGAATTATAGCTGCAATTGTTCAGTTCTTTAAGAATAAAAAAGCTACAAAACTTTTAAAAGAAGAAAATGAAAAGCAATTAGCAGAACAGAAAAATGCTGAAGAAGAAATTGCCGCAAAACTTGAAAGAATTGCAAAGGCAAAAGCCGAAGCTGCTGCAAAGAAGGCCGCCGCTGAAGCTGCAGCAAAAAAGGCTGAAGAAACTTCAAAATCAGAAAATTCTTCTGAAGCTGAATCTCCAAAGGAGGCTGAATAATGAACGTTTTAATTGAAACTCTAAAAATATTTATAAGTTCAGCCATCATTGATAATGTTGTATTTATTCAATATCTGGCAATTTGTCCATTTATTGGTATGACCAATGATACTGAAAAAGCTACCGGTATGGGACTTGCTACAACTTTTGTAATTATTCTTGCAACTGCTGTAACTTGGCCAATTTATACTTTTGTAATGGTTCCTCTTGGACTTGAATTCCTGCAGACACTTTTCTTCATCCTTGTAATTGCTTCTCTTGTTCAGCTTGTAGAATTCTTCCTTAAAAAAATGATGCCTGGCCTTTACTCTGCAATGGGTGTATATCTTGCTTTGATTACAACTAACTGTGGTGTATTGGGTGTTACAATCAACTGTATCAGTAAAAACTATACCTATGGACAAAGCCTTGTTTATGCTTTTGGTACTGCAATCGGCTTTTTAATCAGTATGGTATTGATGAGTGGTGTAAGATCAAGAATGAAGATTGCAAAGATTCCTGAAAGTTTTAAGGGAACTCCAATTTTATTTATTGCAGCTTCTCTTTTAAGTCTTGCCTTCTTAGGTTTTAAAGGCCTTATAAAATAGGGGGAACTAATGAATACAATTATTTATACAATTATATGTGCCCTCGTAATTGCCTTTATTCTTGGAGTTTTACTTGGGCTTTTTAAAAAGATTTTCCATGTTAATACAGATCCTAAAGTTGAAAAGGTTAGGGAAGTTCTTTCTGGAGCAAACTGTGGAGGTTGTGGGCTTGCAGGATGTGATGCATTTGCATCTGCTGTAGTAAAAGGTGAAGCTCCTGCTAACGGTTGTGTTGCAGGTGGTCCTGATTGTGCTACAAAAGTTGCAAATATTCTTGGTGCAGCAGGTATTGAAGTTAAACCTAAAATTGCTTTTTTAGCTTGTCACGGTACTAAAGAATGTGCTGGAGAAAAAGGTGAATATCACGGACTTCAGACTTGTAAAGCTGCAAACCTTGTAATGAACGGAACTAAACTTTGTGCATTTGGTTGTATTGGTTTAGGTGATTGTGTAAAAGTTTGTCCATTTGGAGCCCTTTCAATGGGTGATGATGGACTTCCAATTGTTAATAAGGCTAAATGTGTAGGATGTGGAAAATGTGCGTCGGCGTGTCCAAAACATCTTTTTCGCCTTATTAATGCTGATACAAAAGGGGCAATTGCACGTTGTTCAAATCATTCAGATAATAAACCTCAAATTAAGAAAGACTGTTCAACAGGTTGTATTAAATGTGGTATATGTGCAAAGAAATGTCCAAAAGAATGTATTGATATGTCTACTGGTATTCCACAAATTGATTATTCAAAATGTATAAAATGTGGAATTTGTGTTGGTGCATGTCCAGATAAAGTTCTGGTACTCTTATAAAAAAAATAATATTTCACTTTATTCAAAAAAAGGAGGAATAAAAAGTGGAAAAGTTTTTTAAACTTAAGGAAAGAGGAACCACTGTTTCTAAGGAAATTATTGGTGGTATTACAACTTTCCTTGCAATGGCTTATATTTTAGCTGTAAATCCAGGAATTCTTTCAGGTTCTGGAATGGAATTTAATGCAGTATTTACAGCTACAGCAATTTCAGCTGCAATAGCAACTCTTGTAATGGCTTTCCTTGCAAATCTTCCAGTTGCTCTTGCCCCTGGTCTTGGACTTAATGCCTTCTTCACATACTCAGTTGTTCTTGGTATGGGATGTACATGGCAGTTTGCTCTTACAGCAGTTTTTGTAGAAGGTCTTATCTTTATCCTTCTTTCTATTTTTGGTGTTCGCGAAGCTATTATTAAATCAATTCCAGAATGTTTGAAAAAAGCTGTTTCTGTAGGTATTGGTTTATTTATCACAATCATTGGTCTTGTAAATGCAGGAATTTGTTCAACAGATACAGGTACAACTATTGGATTTGTAAACTTCAATATGGACCACACAACTGCTATTGTAGCTGTTTTAGGCTTAATCGTTACAATCATTCTTTATGTTATGAAAGTTCCTGGTTCTATTTTGATTGGTGTTGCAATTACAACTATCATTGGTATTCCTTTTGGTGTAACAAAAATTCCAGAAAACTTTTCTCCATTGGCAACTCCAGCCGCACCTTACTTATTCAAGTTTGAATGGACAAATGTTCTTTCAATTAAATTTGTTGTAGTTCTTGTAACATTCCTCTTTACTGATATGTTCGATACACTCGGAACTCTTATGGGTGTTGCAGAACAAGCAGATCTTAAAGATAAAGATGGAAATATTATCAATTGTAAGGGAGCTTTACTTTCTGATTCAATTGGTACAGTAGTAGGTGCTTGTCTTGGTACTTCTACAGTAACTTCATTCGTTGAATCAACTTCTGGTGTTGCTGCTGGAGCAAAAACAGGTTTAGCTTCTGTAGTAACAGGTCTTTTGTTCCTTGTTGCTCTTTTCTTTAATCCTTTATTTGCTTTAATTCCATCTGCTGCAACAGCTCCAGCATTGATTTTTGTAGGATATTTGATGATGAAGTCTGTGAAATCTATTGAATTCGCAGATCCTACAGAAGGTATTCCTTGTTTCATTACAATTATGGCAATGCCATTTGCATACTCAATTTCAAAAGGTATCATGTGGGGTATGATTGCTTACGTAATTTGTAAACTTGCTGGTAAAAAAGCTAAAGAAATTCCTGTAGTTACATGGATTTTGGCAGTTATTTTCCTTGCTGATATTATTTTTGAAGCTGTAAAATAACTTCAAGTAATACATAAAAATTATAAAAAAAGCCTTTAAGATTTGAATCTCATTCAATTCTTAAAGGCTTTTCTGTTTTAAATAATTGAAAATATAAACTTAAAGCAACTTAGAATACAAAGATGTGTTAATTAATTCTTTGGCTTCGTCAAAGGAAATTGGTTTACCCCAAATAAATCCCTGAATAAAGTCGCATTTATGTTCTTTCAATATTTTAAGTTGTTCTTCTTTTTCTACACCTTCTGAAATAACTTCACAGTTCATAACATGGCCCATATAAATAACAGAATCTACAATATCCCTCATAGACTGGTGGTCTTCAATATCATCAATAAGGCTCTTATCAATCTTTAATAAGTTTATAGGCAGCTTCATCATTTGTTTGATAGAGGTATATCCTGTTCCAAAATCATCTAGGGCAATTTGAATGCCTTTTTGTCTAAGCTGATTTATGTTTGAAATAGTTGATTCCATAGATTCCGCAAAAGAATATTCTGTAATTTCAATTTCAAGATTCTCAGAAGGGAATCCAATTTCATCAATTAATTTTTCAACTCTATAAGCAAAATCAGGTGATCCCATATTTTTGGCAGAAACATTTATTGAAAGAATTAAAGAATTATCTTCATCCTGTAAAAGAGGTTTAAACTCTTCCATAGATTTTCTTAAAACATATTCATCAATCTTCATAATAAGATTGGATTTTTCAGCTGCAGGGATAAAGAAAGCAGGGCTAATAATTTCACCATTATTCTTTTTACAACGAATTAAAGTTTCAAAACCTCGAAGTTTTTTTTCTGCACATGTATATTGAGGTTGATATACCATATAGAAGTAACCATTTTCCAAAGCTTCTTTTACAAGGAATTCAGCTTCTCTTTGTTTTACTTCAGAATTCTCCATTTTTTCATTATAAATACACATTTTTAAGTTTGTAGATTTACGAGTTTCAATTAAAGCTGTTTCAGCCTTATTTAATATGTTAGATGGAGAAACTTCAACGTTATAAGGAGGATTTGAATAAAAAATACCAATTCTAATGGACATTGTAGAACTAATTTCAGTTTTATCATTATCCTTAGAAGGTAAACTAACAATTTCAGTATTTGAAATAGAATTCAATCTTTCTTCTGGAGAATGACCAGGTTGGAAAACTACAGCAAAAGTTGATCCGGTAATGCGGTATATTTTATCATTTTTATCCAGAATGCTTTCTATTTTTTTTGTAATTTTTTTAAGTAAGAAATCTCCAACTTGTATACCATACAAATCGTTAACATGCTTAAATTCTTCAAGTTCTATACATGCAACTGTAAATGATTTTCCAGTTTGAATTAGTTCTTTTAAATCCTTTACATAACTTCTGCGGTTGCCTTGACCTGTTACATAATCTGATAAATTTCCAATAGATAATTTTTTAAAGAATAAATAAATTATAATTATTGAAATAAATGAAACTGTATTTGTAATCAAGCCTGGAAGCGGTGCAATTGATTTATATTTAATAATTTCATTAATAATATTAAAAAAAATATATATAGAGAAAGTTAAAGATATAAGGAAACCTTTTTTATAATCTATATATACTAAAAGTATGTAAATAAGAGATAGAAGACCGGTAAAAAAACCGCTTTTTGTATTTGTATTAATGATTAAAGAACCAATTCTAATAGGTTCTTGACTACCTTCTCCCCATAATTTGATAAATAAAACACAAAGAATACAAAGTAAAGTATAAATAATTAATAAAAGATTTTTTCGAGTTATAAATTTCACTAAGTACTCCTTATTTATTCAACTCTTTATTATAAAGTAGAAATTATGGCTTGTAAAATTAATTTTTTTTATTTATCTATATAAGAATACTTTATAAGAATACTTTTGCTAAAAACCAGACTTGGACATTCTTTGGAGTTGTAAAAAGAGGGAAGTTAGTAAACTTCTAACTTCCCTCAAAACTTTTTATTATATTTTTAAATGCTTATAAACAACTATTTCAAAGCTTCTTCAATTACTTTCAAGTTTTCTTCCATAATTTTTAAATAGCTTGCTCCAGCTTTAGCCTGTTTTAAAGTTGTAGACTGAATTGAGTCTAAGGTCAAAACTTTTGCATTCTTTTTCTTACTGTTTTCAACAATTGTCCGTGCAATCTTTCCATCGCCACTTTCAATTTTAATAACAGAGTTTAATCCAAGTTCATCAACTTTCTTTGCAAGGAAAGCAACAGTTTCAAAACTAGCTTCAGTTTCTGCAGAACATCCTACGAAAGCTGCATAGTAATCCAATTTATAATCTTCTACAAAGTAACGGAATGGGAAACGGTCTCCAAAAAGAAGAGTTTTCTTATTTCCATTTTTTACAGCAGTAGAAAATTTTGCATCAAGATTATCAAGTTTTTCGGTATATGCCTTAAGATTAGCTTTATATGATGAAGAATTAGCTGAATCTACATCACAAAGAGCCTTTGAAATTACAGCACACAAAGTTTTTGCAAAACGAACGGAAAGCCAAACATGTTCATCATATTCTTCTTCAGCTTCATCATCATGATGGTGCTCGCTTGCCTGCATTCCTTCTTTCATCTCTTCTACCTTTGTTTGACCTTCAAGAACTTCCATAAGATTAATTACTTTCATATTCTTGTTAGTAGCATTTGCAAGAGCATCTTTTACCCAACCGTCACTTTCTCCACCAACATAAATAAAAATATCTGCGGTAGAAATTTTAGCAATATCCTGAATGGATGGCTGATAAGAATGCAAATCAACTCCATTACCAACTAAAAGGGTAAGGTCAACATTCTTATTATTTTCTCCAACAATTTCACGAACCCAGTCATATTCTGGGAAAATAGTTGTAACAACTTTAATTTTTTTTGCTTTTGCGGCAAAAACTGATGATGTAAGTACGAGGAACATTACTGCTCCTGCCAATATTTTACGTAATTTCATATAAAATCCTCTTTATATATTTCTTTTTAAGTTAGATAGCAGGGATAAATCCAAGTTTTCTAAGAACTAACATACCTTTTGATCCAGGCACTTTTCCAACTCAGCTTTAATTTCATCTTTGTTGTAGCCTTTTCCAATAAATATAATCTGATTTTCTCTATCACCAAACTCTTCATCCCATGCATCCTTTACATCTGGATTTGCATCTAGATAAGCCTGTTTCTGTTCTTCAACAAGAGCATCAATCCAGTAAGAAACTTCCATTACAGAAGAATTCCGACCGGCCTGTTCAAAGAGCTGAACATCTTGATCTGCATCTGAAAACCAGATATATCCCTTTGATCTGATTAGCTGGCTAGGGTAACGGTTATTTACAAAATCCATAAAACGTTTGCGGTTGAAGGGTCTTTTTTCTTCATACATAAATGAAGAGATGCCGTACTCATCAACACAGCCCGTTGTTTTCTGGTTAATGCTGTTTATTGCCTTTTGAATTGCTGATGAAGAATCAATCTGTTCAAAATTGAAAGGTTCTTTTGTCGTGATTTTATCCAATTCTATAGAACTGTTTACAGTATGGTAAATTGGGGCTTTTGGCTGGAACTCTCGAACAATCGATTCAACCTCCTTGAGCTGGCTTTCATTCAGCAAATCACATTTATTTAGGATGATACAGTTACAGAATTCAATCTGGTCAACTATGAGTGTGGAAATCTCTTCATCAGTCAAATTGTTCTGGTCTACCTTGCATTTATCTTCTTTAGCTTTCTTTAAATTGCTAAGGAATTCTCTATATATTCTGTCAGCATCTACAACAGTAATTACAGATGTAAGGTAAACATTTGTATCAGGATTATCTTCTTCATATGCGAGGAAGCTTGCAGAAATAGCTCCTGGATCCGAAATACCAGAGGCTTCTACAAATACAACTTCTACGCTTTCAATTTGTGAAATTTCTTCAATTTTTTTAATAAATTCATCTCTTAAAGTACAACAGATACATCCATTCTGAAGTTCAAACATTGGACATTCTGCTACATTAGATCCTTCTTTTTTTAAGATAGAAGCATCAACATTTATACTACCCATATCATTTACAATAAGGGCAAGACGACGAGTTTCCTGTTTTAAAAGATTATTGAGCAAAGTGGTTTTGCCCGAACCAAGATATCCTGTAATAAGTACTACAGGCTTTTTCTGAGTTTTTTTCATTCTAGTAATTCCTTTTTAAAGTGCCAGCTTCTTTCAACTTCTAATAAAAGAAACTGACAAAACTTTTTAAATTAATGGACTTAATCTTGTTTGAATAAAATAAATAGAATGAAAATTAAATTATCAGTTTAACTTTTTGCGAAACCAGGGTTCTTGGAATTAGAAGGCTGGTTGCAAATATTAGGATATAAGAATAAAAATTAATGATATAATCTACCGATGTCTTTTGCACTTTCGCAGTAATAGACTTTGTAGTTTTAATTATTTGGAGAACAAGACAAATTGCACAATCTTCTTCATGACAGTTTTCTTCGTGTCCATGGTGAAATGCTTCAAAAGTAAGTGCAGAAAGAAGGGCAAATACAAAAAGGAATGAAAAAATTTTAAAGACTTTTAATATTTTGTTACTATTCATCTTTATCATCCTTTTTTTGAATGTCTTTTTCTTGTTTTGAAGCACATTCTGTACAAAGTCCATAAAAAACTGTTTTAAGTGGATTTAAAACAAATCCATGGTCTTTTTGCAGATGTCCTTTTATTAAAGATAATTCATCACATTCAAGATGAATTAATTTTCCACATTCTTCACATTTCAGATGAAAGTGTTCTTCCAAATGGTCACAACATTCTCCCAAGTATTCAAAACAAGCGGCTGAATGTTCATCTATAAAATATTTTTGGAGTTTTCCTTCGGCAACAAGTTTTTCTAATTGACGATAAATAGTTGCTATACCAATTGAAATATTTTTGTTATCAAAATGAACACGAACATCTTCTGCTGTAAAGTGTTTGCCTTTCATTTCGCAAATGTAAGAGTAGAGTAGTTCCTGTTGTTTTGTTTTATATACGGCTTTTTGCAATTCATTCCGTCTCAATTTGATAACGATTATCAAATTATATAAATTGCGAAAAAAAAGTCAATAAATTTGAGAATTATTATCAAATTTATTGACTCAGTATAATAAATTTTTTTTTGGATTTAGAAAGTTTTATTTATTAATATTTACTTTCAGCGTAACCAACCCATCCTTCATTTTCTACAAGGGCTTTTTCAAATTCGTCTAATTTAAATGGATATGATTTTGATAAAGAACCAGCAATAAGTTTTACTTTTGCAGTTCCATCATCATTTAAAACAATCTTACATTCAGTATCTTTATCTGCAAATGTTTTAAACATATCTGCAATAGATTTTTTATCCATTTCAATTGCTAAAAGACCACAGTTGAACATATTCTGGCGGAAAATTCGGGCAAAGTTTGTAGCAACAACTACATAAATACCATTTACTTCCAATGCCCAAGGAGCATGTTCTCTAGATGAACCACAACCAAAATTTTCGCGTGTAATAATTACCTTATTACCAGCAACATCTGTCTTTGGATTAAAACCTTCAATTTTCAAATCTTCAAGAAGATATGGTTTTAATGCCTGCTTAGAAATTTCAGTTAGATATTTAGCAGGAATAATTTCATCTGTGTTTATGTCCGAACGATCCAAAAAAAGTACTGGACCTCCAAATTGTTTCATTTTTAATCTCCTAACAATTTATTCTTATTTATTAAGTATAACATTTTTTCGTATAAAAATGGAATAGATTTATTTATAAAGAAATGAATTACAAATGCTTCCTTTAATTGCACTTGCAGCAGCTGTGGCAGGACTCATTAAATGAACCATACCACCTTTTCCCATTCGCCCATTAAAATTACGGTTAGTTGTAGAAGCACATACTTCACCATCTGCAATTACGCCGTTACTCATTCCTAAACAGGCTCCACATGTTGGATTGGTAACACAAAAACCTGCATCCATAAATATAGAAAGAATTCCTTCTTCCATAGCTTGTTTAAAAATTTTAGGTGTAGCAGGGGATACAATTCCTCTTACTCCATCTGCAATATGCTTACCTTTAAGAACTTGAGCTGCAATTCTTAAATCTGAAATTCGTCCATTTGTACAAGAACCAATATAAACCTGATCAACATGAGTCCCTTCCATTTCTGCAACAGTCTTTACCTGATCTGGTTTATATCCAAAAGTAACTAAAGGTTCCAAATTTGAAAGATCTAATTCATATATATTTTCATATTCTGCATCTTTATCAGAAATCCATTTTGAATAATCTGAAATTGCATCTTCTTTTGTTTTATATTCGTCCTTTATAAAATCCCAAAGATATTCAACTGTAGTTTTATCAGGATAACAAATACCAGAAGTTGCCCCAGCTTCAACTGCCATGTTACAAAGAGTCATTCTGGATTCCATATCAAAACTATCAACAACAGGCCCTGTAAACTCTATTACACAGTTTGTAGCCCCGTTTACTCCAATAGTTTTTATGATAAAGAGAATAACGTCTTTTGCATAAACACCATCTTTTAATTTTCCATTAAGAACAAACTTTATAGTTTTAGGATTTCGGAAGGAGCATACACCTTTTAAAATTCCAACTTCAAGATCTGTTGTTCCAACTCCAGCTGCAAAGGCTCCAAATGCACCATGAGTACAGGTATGACTATCTCCCATAATCACGGTGTAACCTGGACGAACATAGCCTTTTTCTGGGAAGAGAGCATGACATACACCGTTTGCACCAATATCAAAAAAATCTTTAATCTTATTACGCTTTGCCCATTCCCTAAGTATTTTTTCTTGAGTGGCAGTTTTTGAATCTTTAGCAGGAGAAACATGATCAATTACTGCTTTGATTTTGGTACAATCAAAAACTTTATCCTTTCCTCTATCAACTAAATCATTAATAGCAACAGGAGTCGTTATCTCATGACAAAAAACTCTATCTAATTTTAATACGTAAGTATTTTGAAAAGGAGAATCTACTAAATGACTGTCAAATATTTTTTGTGCAATTGTTTTTCCCATGATTAACCTCTTAAAAATTATTTATCAACAACATACTGCAACAATAAAATATGTAATTCTTCAAGTTTGGTAACATTAAATATTTTATATATATCTGTAAATTCTTTTTTTACAGTAGATAGACTTACATAATATTTATCACTTAAATCCTTATAGTTTAGACCATTGTTAATATAGTCAAACACAAAATTTATTTGTCTTTCTGTAAGTCCATAATCAGATAAGAAGATATTGGAACCTTGTTTTATATTAGATAATACTGAATCATTTTTTAAACTTGTTGGGGTAAAGCAGGCAAACCTAACTTTTAATATTTCGTAAAACCAAAGAAAACAAATCATCATTAAAAGTGAAGAAAATAAATGCACAAGACCATAAGTCCAGTTATCAAAAATTGTTAATACAATACAAATTATGTGAATTGAAAGACTTGTTAATAAAAAAATCTTATAGTCTTTTTTTTCGTAGCGATTCAAAATTATAATTACTTCTGCTACATGAAAAAGAAAAACACCAAGAGCTCCGAAACTCGATAAAATACAAACTATACTTTCAATTTGAAAAAGAAAAAATTGAATTAAATAATTATATCTAAAACAAATATAAATTGTACCTAAAAAAACAAGTCCATGAACTGTTGGAAGAACATATGTACTAAATGGTATTAAACGATTATTTGATTGGCCGGTAAAAATAATGTAATAGCATAAAATATTTATAAGAGCCATAAAAAAGACAGAAAAGATTAAGACTATTTTTTCAATAACATATTTATCTTTTTTCATTGCACAATATTATAAATGATACTTTCTGATAAATAAAGCAATTTTATTTATCAGAAAGTATTTAGGTTAAAAAAATACAATATTTATAAATAATTTTCATAGTATAAAATTAAGTTTTCTATGATATTATTTTTATTACGTTACTTAAACGTTTTATCGAAATTTTTACTGAGAGGTAATTATGTTTTTAGAAGCTAAAAATGCTTTAGTTTTCAAAAAAGGAAATGAAACTTTAATGATTGAACCATGGGGAAAAGATTCTTTCCGCGTACGTTCAACTTTAGATCCAAATTTTATTGATAGAGACTGGGCTCTTACAGAAAAAATTCCACATGGAAATGCAAAAATTTCTGTAACAAAAGAAGGAGCTGAAATTACAAATGGAAAAATCTCAGCAAAGGTAAATCCAAACGGCGTAATTGTTTTCTACAAAGACGGAAAACAGATTTTACATGAATATTATAGATCTTATGATCCTTCTGCAACTAAAGAATCTTGCTGTACAAAAATCATTAACCGCCACTGGCAGGGAATTATTGGTGGTGACTATAAACTGACTGTCCGTTTTGATCCAAATGATGGTGAAAAACTCTTTGGTATGGGACAGTATCCTGATCCTTATCTTGATATGAAGGGTTGTCGTCTTGAACTTGCTCAGAAAAACTCTCAGATTTCAATTCCATTTGCATTATCATCTTTGGGATATGGCTTCCTCTGGAATAATCCTGCTGTTGGTCAGGTAAATTTTGCAAAAAATATTACAGAATGGACTGCTGAATCAACAAAAGAAATGGACTACTGGATTACAGTTGGTGATAAGCCTGCACAGATTGTTGAAAATTTTACAGCTGCTGTAGGACGTGCACCTGCTCTTACAAAAGATTATCTTGGTTTCTGGCAGTGTAAACTCCGTTATAGAACTCAAGATGAAGTTCTTTCAGTTGCCCGTAAATATAAGGAAATGGGTATTCACCTTGATGTTATGGTAATCGACTTCTTCCACTGGCCAAGACAGGGAGACTGGTGCTTTGACCCAGAATACTGGCCTGATCCAAAAGCTATGTGTGATGAACTTCATGCAATGGGTACAAAGGTTATGGTTTCAATCTGGCCTTCAGTTGATAAAAAATGTTCACATTATTATGAAATGCTTGATAAAGGATTCTTAGTTCGTACTGACCGTGGTTCTAATCAGACTTACGATTTCATGGGCGACTGTCTTACTTTTGATGCAACAAACCCTGAAGCTCGCGAATACCTTTGGAATATTGTAAAAAAATCTTACGTTGATTTCGGTATTGATATGTTCTGGATGGATAACTCAGAACCAGATTTCAATGTTTATGATTATGGAAACTACCGCTATCAGCTTGGTACAGCATATTCATGTTCTAATATTTATCCAATCTTCTATTCTAAGACCTTCTATGATGGAATGCGTTCTATCGGCAAAAACAACAATGTAAATCTTGAAAGATGTGCTTGGGTTGGTTCTCAGAAGTATTCAAATGTTATTTGGAATGGTGATGTACAGTCTACTTGGGAATGCCTTAGAACTTCCATTTGTGAAGGATTGAACATTGGTATTGCAGGTATTCCTTGGTGGAACACTGATATTGGTGGATTTATGTATGGAAATCCAGAAGATCCAAAATTTGTAGAACTTTTAGAACGCTGGTTTGAATGGGCTGTATTCTCTCCAATTTTACGTTTACATGGTGACCGTGATCCACATGATACTCCTCCATTAGACAAGGATCCACAGAGAGGTTATGGTGGAGGATATCTCTACACAGGCCGTCCTAATGAAATCTGGTCATACGGTCCAGAAGCTCAGAAGATTATGGAAAAACAGATTAAGTTACGCGAAAGTCTTGTTCCATACATCGAAAAGGTAATGAAAGAAGCTTCTGAAAATGGTAGCCCAGCTATGCGTACAATGTTCTATGAATTCCCAGAAGATGCAAAATGTTGGGAACTTAAAGATCAGTATATGTTTGGACCAGATTATCTTGTTGCTCCAATTTTGTATGCAGGTGCTACTTCAAGAGAAGTATATTTACCAAAAGGAAAATGGGAAAATATTCATACAAAAGAAGTGATTGATGGTGGAAAGACTGTAACAGTTGATGCACCAATTGATCAGATTCCAGTTTTCTTAAAAAAATAAATAAGATTTAGTTATGAACGAAAAAGGCTGTTTGGAAAGTTCCAGACAGCCTTTTTCGTTTGAGCACTATTTGCATATCAAAAATAAGTAAATCAAGCAATGGTGTTTACTACATTTATTGGATGACCTTCAATCCAGGCTTTAAAATTTTCATATGCAATATCTAAAAGTCTTTTTCTAGTTTCTTTAGGTGCCCATGCAATATGAGGAGTCAGTACACAGTTTGGACAATTTAGAAGAGGGCAGTCAGGAAGCATTGGTTCTGTAGCAATTACATCTGCCGCATAGCCTGCAATAGCTCCAGATTTTAAACATTCTGCAAGATCATTTTCAACAACAAATCCACCTCTTGCTGTATTAATCAAATAAGCTGATTTTTTCATCAAACTTAAGGATTCTTTATTGATTATATTTTTAGTCAGGTCTGTAAGTGGGGCATGTAAAGTTAGAATATCAGCTTCTTTTAAAAGCTCTTCAAAAGAAACAAATTCTGGCATATCAGGCTTTTTTGTTCTTGTATTACAGATAATTTTCATACCAAAAGCTTTGCCTATTTCTGCAACTTTAGAGCCAATTGCTCCATAACCAAAAATACCAAGAGTTTTTCCTGCTAATTCAAAAAGTGGTTCTTTCCAGTAAACAAAATCATGGGATTTTATCCATTCACCAGCATGAACAGACTGATTATGTAAAGCAACATGATTTGAAAAATTGGTGATTAAAGCAAAAACATGCTGTGCAACTGCATTTGTGGAGTAGGCAGGTATGTTTGTTACAATAATATTCCTTTTTGAACAGGCATCCAGATCAATAACATTATAACCTGTTGCACAAACACCAATATACTTAAGTTTAGGGGCTTTTTGAAGAATTGCATCTGTAATTTGAACCTTGTTAACAAAAATCGCATCGGCGTCACCGATGCGATTTATTACGTCATTTGAACTGGTTCTGTCATACAAAACTACATCTGCAAATTCTTTGAAGGAATCCCATGATAAATCCCCTGGGTTATCAGCATGGGCATCAAGAATAGCTAATTTCATTTTTTATCCTATAACATCAACTCCGCAACCAGAAATTGCATTGTTTATTGCATCTTCTGCACCTGCATCATCGTAGTCAACAAGTACCTGAGATTTTTCACAATTTGCAACAACGTTAGTTACACTTGCTACTGCCTTTACAGCATCCTGTACCTTTGCAGCAGTTCCATCATCAAACATTCCAACTACATATATTTTTTTCTGCATTACGAGGCTCCATTAATAATATAAAATAATTATAACTGAGTTAATTTTTTTTTTCAATCATTACCAAAATAATATGGTAAAGGATTCAAGAATTGTATATTTTTATTCAATTTTTAGATTAACACTTTGTATGCCATAAGAGTAAGGTGCAACTGAATATGGCTCAAAATAAATAGTTAAATTCTTTTTTGCAATAGTAAAGATTTCAAAATTACCAATTTGAGGAAAAGCTCCCATATTTATCATTTCTTTTAAATCATCTATTTGACTTGGACTAGAAATATCTTTGTTATTGTTAATAAGTCTATCATAAAGTTGATTTCTACTAATTTCTGAAATTTTATTAATATCTATACCAGTTACAGTAAGAATATTTTCATAATTTCCAGTCTTAATATTGTAATTATATGATATTAAAGTGGTGTTACCATGTGCACCGCCATTATATACATAAGAATTAATTAAGACACTTATATAGTTTGGTGATGAAGTTTCGATCTGTGTTTTTACTATGTATTCATAAGGAGGAAGGGAAGATTTAGAATCTCTGGAATTTACATCATTTATCTGATGCCAGTCATTTTTTGTATAGCTTTTAAACGATTCCCAATTAGAAAAAATTGTATTTTTTACTCGTTTAGAAAGCTCTGGATAATTGTTAAATTCCGGATAAGATATATCAGTTGTTAAATATTCCAGATCTTCCTTGAAATTAAGTGTTCTATAGGCTTTAGATGTAGATTTTCGTTCAATTTTTGATGATAGACAAGATGTAAAAGTCAAAGTTATAAGACACAAACATAAAGCACTATAAAACACTCTTTTCATTATTTAAACCTCAGATTTATTTGTTATCTGAGTTAATTATATCAAGAATTTTCTTTTCATTAAATACTTTCATTATCAATCCACCAATAATACAACAAATTGCAGCAACAAGAGCAACAATTCTATATCCAAAAGGTGAACCAGCTGCCTGTTCTCCAGCTTCTGCAGTTTGAGCAACGGCTTTTGCAGCTCCAATTGTAGCAAGTGATGTAAACAAAAGCATAGCTAATGACTGTCCAAGTTTCATAGCGAAAGTTCTTGCGGCATAGAACATACCACTTCTAGATTCTCCTGTCTGAACTTCATCAGAAAGAGCAATATCTGCAACAATTGTTTGTGGAATAATTCCAAAAATTGCCTGAGGGAATGAACCTAAAAGCACGATAATTGCGGCCTGTACATAAACTGGAATGAAAGAAAGTTTTTCTCCAGAAAGGGCAGTGAAACCAAAAGTTAAGAAGAAGCCAAAGAATGCAGCGATTAAAAGTTTTTTCTTTCCCCATTTAGCAGCCATTTTTGTTACAAATGGATAGAAACAGAGTGAAAGAATTGTGAGTCCACCCATCATCACAGTTGTCATGCTTTCTGGTAAGTGCAGAAGACTTGTTACAAAGAATGGAAGACCAGTCTGGAACATTGCAAGCCCAAAGAAATAAATAATATCCTGAGCAACGAAGATTCTGAAATCCTTGTTCTTAAAAGTTTTTCCCAAAGAAACAAACATATTTGAACTTGAAGGCTGTGCATCACAATAATCTTTTTCTTTAATTCCAAATGCAGGTATCAGCATGAAAATAGTTGCAATTATAGAAAGAATTGCAAAAGTAATTCTCATGGCCGGAATACGTTCCATTCCTCCACCAATCAAAGCACCCCAAATTACTGGAGCTGCATAACCAATACAAGTTCCAACAATGAAAGTTAGAGAAATACACATTGAAAGCTTTAATTTTTCATCCTGATTATGTGGTAGTTCTGCAAGAAGAGAAGTGTAAGGAGTACAATAACAAGTGATTAAGAAATAATAAGCTAAAACTGTAACAAATAACCATACTGTATTAATTGCACTTATTCTTGGAATAGGAGCACAGAAGACTAAAATGAAAATTAGTCCAAGAGGAATTGCAGACCAGCGCATAAATGGAATACGTCTTCCAAGTTTGTTTTTACAATTATCTGACCAGTTTCCTACAAGAGGATCTGTAACTGCGTCAAATATTCGCCCAACAGCAGTAACTAAACCGATAAAAGTTAGAATTCCAAGGACAACACGTCCCTGTGGAATTAAAGAAATCATTCCTTCATTAATGGCTTCCTGATTAGGCTGATAAAAATATACCAGCCAGGAACCAATTAATCCCGAAATAATTGACCAGCCTAACTGACCAATTGCATAACACCACATCATTTTTCTTGATAATGATTTCATATTGTCCTCCTAGTTTTTCAAACCATTTATAATAATGTCTGACATAATTTTAAGTTGATCACTTCCACTCACAAGTTCATCGCTTTTTAAAAGATTTCCGCTTAATGTTAGTTTTTGACATGTGCTGAAGAAAGAATGCATTAAGGCAAAATACATTTCAGTTTGCGAATCTTTATAAATAGATTTAATAGAACCATCTTCTAAACCTTTAGAAATTGCTTTAGCCACAACTTGCTGAACATTTGAAATAATAATTTCATAATCTTCCAGTCTTTCTTTTGGTATTTCAGTTCTAACCGCAAAAGAATCAAAAAAATAGATAAAACGTAAAAAGTCTTTTTGGTTTTCAAACAGATGTGTGAAAACTTTTAAAATGCATTCAATCTGTTTAAGTCCATTTAATTTTTCAAATTCTTCAGTAGAAAACTGTGGGGTTATGATTTCCTTTTGTTTTTCCCATGCCCAAATTACAGTTCTAATTGCAATTTCTTCTTTTGTTTCATAATATCGATACAAAGAAGCAACTCCAATTTCTGCATTTTTGGCAATATCGGTCATAGCAATTGTATCTATTCCCTTTTGCGAAAAAAGATTAAATGCACTTTCCAGAATTCTATTTTTTCTGTTTTGCTTCATTTCATCTTTTTCTTCAATAAATTTTTCCTTTGCAGTCATAAATTTACCTTTTTTACTTTTTATTTATTCATACTTATAGCTGCTTTTACCGCATTGTAAGCACCATCATAAATACCAAGACCCTTATTTTTGATAATGGCTGTACACATTCCTTCAACAATTGAAGGATCTTCCATTATCATCTTAATCATAGAACATGCATATTCAGGTGTTGAACATTCTTGAGTTCCATCACCAATTTCTGCAGAATGAATTGCACCCCACATTTCATGTCCACCGACTCTTTTGATAAAGAGCTTTGGAACAGGGTAGAATGCAAGTTCACTTGGTTTTGTTACAAGTATATCACTGCTTCTAATTAAAAGGTTTGTGATATAGACAGCCGCAAAAATATCCTTATTACAGAATGCATGAATTCCACATGAAGTTTCCTTATCATTTCCTTCAAGACTTCTCTTGGCAAAATCGCATTCATCTGTCCAGTTATTAAAATGGGTATGACAAAGATTTTCATCGTTTAAATCTGGTATTGCCTTTTTCATATTTTCCCATACATTCTCATAATCACCACAATTAACGTAAATTGTTGCTTTATTTTCTTTTACATATGGTAAAAGTGCCTTTATTATGCTCTGGAAAAATTCTCCCTGGGCTCCTGCACCTCCAATTGTAAGAAGGAATCTTATCGGTTTTCCATTTTTAGCACGTTCAATTCTTTTTGCACAATCATTTTCTATATTTTCTACCATTTCATGATCAATATAATGACCTGTATAAATTATCTGATCTTTAGGAATAGGATTCAGGACTTTACCTTCCACAAAATCATGCAATGAACGATATCCAAAATATGAATTATAAGTTTGAACAGTATGTAAGGAACCTTCTGCCAAATGTAAAGCCATTGGCCAGTTATCAGGAATTGCATTTACAACATTTTTCATTCCAGCATGAATTGCAGCCTGAGCAGGCCATACATGAGTAGCAATTAAAGGAATATCTTTTGGAATTTCTCTAAAAATTGGAGTCATTAATTCTGCATTTTTCTGATCCCCAACGTTGTATGAAAGTTTTTTAAAACCTTCATAATTCATTGGTTCCCAAAAAAGTTTATTAAACAAGGAGAATTTTTGTGATAATCGAGACCCCATTGAATATAAATCATTTTGATAAGAAATAATTTTTGTACATGTGGTCTGTGGAAAGGAATTCAAATCAAGCCAAAGGGGAGTATAACCCATTGAATGTGCTGCAGAAGCCATTGCCATTGAAATTCGGTAATGACCAAAGCCCATACGAATGTTTCCAATAATAATTGTTTTTTCTGGAAGCTGAAGATTTTTGTCATCCGTAATTACAATATTTTTTACTCCAAGAGGTCCGGTAATTACAGAATTATCAGTTAATCCAAGGTGATATTCTGTATTTCTATCATCTCCAAATTTTTTTATGAATTTTTTCTGACCTTTTACAGCTTTTTTATAGTCCTTATTGCTGATTTCGTTATTAAAAATTTTCATTCGTAACCTCCATCTATTCTTTACTTAAGTTCAAAAATATGTTCAGAACCCAGATTAATCTGCCCCTTATATTCCCCGGATTTTGAAAATATTTCATATAAATCTTTTTTGATTTCTTTTAAGCCAAATTCTTGATTTTTATATTTATTCTGAAACTCAATTATTTCTTTTGTTAATTCTTTTTCTTCTTTTGAAGTACAATTTGCTGGATCATCAGAATACATCAGCTGTGAGCCAAATATAATATCAGTTTTTGCAATTAAAAGTTTTTCCTGGTAAGTTAGGCTACAATTATCATTTCTTACAAAAAGAACATCTGGATCATTTGCAAAAATAACTTTATCCCACATTGCATGACCTAAAGTATCTTTAAGATTAAGATAAGCGGAATTTCTTCCGTTCCAATTTAATTTCTTTGATATTTTATTTTCCCAATGTTCATAAGTATCGCAACCAATTCGTGAAAGAGGGAAGTATTTAAAAGAAGATTCAAAAGGAAGTCCACATCCAAGATAATAAACAGGCTTTCCATCTTTGTTATTTTTTCTTGCAGTTAGAGTTTTTATTGCTTCTGTGTAAAATTTATAAGCAGCATCATTTTTCTGGTATTTTCCGTAAATCATTCCAGCATATAAAAAGTCTAATTTAAGATAACGGAATCCCCATTCATTTATTGCCTTATTAATTACACAATCCAAATGTTTTATTACTTCTGGATTACTTAAATCTAAACAATAAAATGAACCAAATTTTCCCCAAAGAGGATTAAATCCACAAACAATTAACTTGTTTTTTCTATTTCTTAAAAGCCAATCAGGGTGTTCCTTTGCTGTTTTAGATCTTGAATCAATAATAAAAGGGGCAATCCAAAGGCCAGGAATATAGTTTTCGTCTTCAATTTTTTCTACAATAGATTTCAAGCCATTTGGAAAACGGTCAGAACGGATATTCCAGTCGCCAAGGCCTTCTTCCCACCCATCATCTATTTGAAAAACTTTTGCAGAATAGGTCTGTTTAGAGATGATGTTTTCGGTTTCCTTTAAAGCCTTAAGGTCATTTAAAATTAATTCTTCATTAATATTTGCATAATGATTGTACCAGCTTTCCCAACCACCTGGATTTTCTCCCAAGCCTTCTATTTGTTCAAAATGTTTTTTTCCAAAAATATCAGCAAGTTTTTCTTTGCACTCAAAATATGTTTTTGCAGTAAAGATTTCGATTTTGGCCTGAAGTTGGCCTTTTACCCAATCTGCATTTTTATCATAAATTTCAACTAGAACTGTATTTTTTTTACGATTAAAAATGAACTGTAGAGGAGGTAGAGTATTATCTATATTTCCAGTAGAAGCAAAAACCAGATAAAAATCGTTCCATCTGCAATATGTAACAAATTGACCCAAAACTAGATTTTTTGATGGCTTAAAATTACTTTCAGGAAAAACAAGATAAGTATTCCAGCCCTTAATAAGATGACATTTTAGTGAATCTTGTTTTTTTTCAGCTTCAACTTCAAAACCTGGGTTCCAGCTTTGCCATCCACCAACATTAATAGCTGCATCTTTAAGCAAATATTCTGAAGAGACAAAATCATTTATATTTAATTCTGCAATAATTGTGTTTTTTTCAGCTTTATATGCTTCTTTTACAAAATAATCCATAATCTTATTATCCCGATAGGCAATATTTATTACTGATAGTATTACTATCAACCTAAAACAATAATAACATACTTTAGGATGATGTCAATAAAAAAAATTTGTTTTATTTTGTTTTTCCTAATTGTCCGCAGGCTCCACCAATTTTTCGACCGCGTTTAGTTCTTAAAGTTACATTCAAACCTGCATTCTCAAGTTTTCTAACAAAATTTTGAACTTCATTATTTGAAGGCTCTTTGAAAGGTAAAATTGAAACTGGATTCCATGGAATCAAATTAATATTTACATCTATTCCACGTGCAAACTTAATCATATTATTTGCAGAAATATCATCAGTGTTTTTTTGATGGAGAAGGGCAGCTTCCAAAGTCACTCTTTTTCCAGATTTTTTTGCATAGTAATCAATCGCATTTCTTAATTCAGATAAAGAATTTTGTTCAGACTTTGCTACAGGCATTAATTCTTTTCTCAAATCCTCATTAGCGGTGGTTAGAGATACAGCAAGTCTAATATGAGGTCCATTATCAGCTAAATCATAAATACCTTTTACAATTCCACAAGTTGATAATGTAATTCGTTTTGAAGAAAGAGCACGTCCATCTTTATGACAGAGAATCTGAATAACTTTTCTAATTCCTACAAGATTCTGCATTGGTTCACCCATTCCCATAAATACAATGTTATCGAGTTTACCAGCAATTTCTTCAAGGTATAAAAATTGTTCTACAATTTCATGAACTTCCAGATTTCTGGATAAGCCTAAAGTTCCTGTCATACAGAAGGCACATTTCATTGCACAACCAGCCTGACAAGAAACACATGCAGTTTTTCTTCCTTCTTTGTCTGTTAATAAAACAGTTTCAACAGAATTTCCATCTTGTAGAGTAATTTGTAGCTTTATAGTTCCATCTGGATCTTTTAAAACATTAGTTATTTGAGAATCTCTGAGACAAGCATTTTCTTTTAATTGATTTCGTAAATCCAGACTTAGATTGGTCATCTGGTCAAATTCTTTTACACCATTACCAACCCATTTAAAAATTTGAGAACCACGGAATTTTTGATTAAGTTCCAATTTTTCCGTGATTTCTTCTGGAAGCAAACCTGTTAATATTATTTTAGACATAACTATTTTTTAGTTAATTTATCTAAAGCAATTTTTACTGAAGTGTTACGATTATCAAATTTTAAATAATCATTCAAAACCTTAATAGCTTGAGCTTTATTATTCATAGATTCGTAACAATCTGCAAGATCAATATAAAGTCTAGAGTTTTTAGGATCATTTTTAATAAGATTTTCAAAACGTTTTGCAGCTTCTTCGTTATCTCCTTCACCTTTGCAGATTAGGGCAAGTCCAATGGCCGCATAAATATCAAAATCAATCTCTAATGCCTTAGAATAGTATTTTTTTGCTTCTTCGTAATTGCCAGTTGTTCTGTAAGCATCGCCAGCACGTGTCAAAATAACTTTATTATTTGGATCAATTTCAAGAATTTTATTCCAATACAATACAGATTTAAACTGTTGATTCATTCCACGGTAACAATCTGCAAGACCGAAAAGGGCATAGAAGTTATTTGGTTCTCTTTCAAGAGCCATTTCAAAATACTTTGTTCCCTGTTCAAATGTCTTTAATTTACGATGACAGTTTCCAATTGAAGTTAAAACTCTAATATCTACTGAATCTTTATCATTAATTTCAAAAACTCTTGTCCAATAATAAAGGGCATCTTTATATTCCTTAAAGTCATAGTTCAAATGTCCAAGACCAATAAGAGCATAGGCATTATCTTTTTCCATGTCCAATACTTTAAGATAAAGATCTTTAGATTTTTTGAAATCGTGAATTTTTCTGTAGGCATCAGCAACACGAGTAATAACAGTTATATTTTTTTCATCATGAACTAAATATTGCTGCCAGATATCAATTGCTTTTGCATATAGATTTAATGATTTATAACAATCAGCAAGTCCAAAAAGTGCATAATTATTAGCAGGATAATATTCAAGACATTTTTTATAATAATTTATTGCGTCATTAAAATGATTCTGTTTTCTTTCTGTATCACCAAGTCCAACCAGAGCATAATTATTATTGTCTTCAATAAGAAGGATACTGTTGAAAGCATCTTTCGCACCAGCAATATCGTTTTCCTTAATAAGTTGATAACCTTTTTTTGAAAGCTCTGAAATTTTACTCATTGCTTCATCAGGTACACCAGTTGCAGCTACATTAACAGTCTCTGTATTCAACAAATCTTCAGAGACATTCATGTTTTCCATTTCTTATAACCCCAATCTTTTTTAAGTAAATTAATTAATTTTCATTAATTAATGTTGAAACTATCTTTGCAATATTTTCAAAAATAGGTTCAGCGTCTCTTTTATTATGAGCCAAGTAATATACTTTTAATGCTTTAAGGCTTTCATTCTTGTTCATATAATAGTCACCAACTCGAGTCAGTCCATCAGAATATCCTGTTGTAATAAATATTCTGCGGGCATCTTCAATGTTTCCATTGTTGAACATTATGTTAGCTTTGCGGTTTAGAATGACTTTTTGTTCAGAACTCAGCCCTTTTACTGGGGAATCTGTTACTTTTATAAAACCTTCGGGAATTTTTGCTTCCTCTACAGTTTTTTTAAATTTTTCTTCTAAACTTTTTCTACTCATAAACTCCATTTTTTCAATAAAAAATTATAACACATTTTAATTTCTTGTCAAAATATTATATATCAACAATTATTCATAAGAATAAAAATCAACTATTGAACGACCATAAACTCTCTGATCTTTTCTTACTAAATTTCCAATTTTATCCGGCATAAAATGTTCTTCCGGTCTATGAACTAAAATAGTTCCAGTTTTATTTAAAAGACCATTTTTATCGGCCTGAGCAATTAAATCTTCATGAAACTTATAGGGGAAGGGGGGATCAAAAAAGATAAAGTCAAAGGATCTTTTGCACCTCTTAATAAAGTACTCAACAGGCATAAAATGGCATTTTATTTTTACACCACATTCCTTTTCAGTAACAGATACATTATCTAAAACAGTATTAACTTTTATTTTATCTTTTTCACAAAGTTCAACGTCTTTTGAACCTCTGGAAACAGCTTCAATTGCAATTGTTCCAGAACCAGAAAATAAATCTAACCAGGATTTACCATCCAAATCACCAATAATTGAAAAAACTGATTCTCTCATTCTGTCCATTGCAGGTCTAATAACTCCATCTGGACATTTTATAATTCTGCCTTTTAATTTACCGCCAGTTATTCGCATTTTTATTTCTTATTAAGCTCCCAGTAAGTACTATCGTGTGCAAGTTTTTTATTTTCTGAGGCATATTCATAAGCTGTTTTTCCTTCAGTCGAACGAAGACTTGGTACTGCGTTATTATCTAACAATACTTTTATTACTTTTGTTGAATTACCAAATTCACAAGCATACATTAAAGGTGTTTTACCATTGTAAAAATTATTTACAGGTACATTTGCCTGAATGTAAATATTAATTTTTGAAATCTGAGTATACTCAGAAGATTGATTTTCTGTAAGTAAAAGAACAAAAGATTTTAAAACTTCCTTATCAGATGGATTATATGCCTGTAAAAGTTTTTTTATAATCTCTGGATTATTGTTATAACAAGAAGCAAGAGCTAGTGATGAAGTCTTAAAATTATTCAAAGCTTTAATATCAGCACCTGAATCTAATAAAATATTTACAGTATTTAAGCTTTCTTGATAGCGAACAGCATACATCAAAGCAGTCCAACCATCTTTATCTTTTATATTTACATCAGCACCAGAATTTAGAAGAGTTCTTATTTGCCAGTCGTTTCCAGCTTTAGCAGCCTTCATAAGCAAGGTTCGGCCATAAACATCAGCTTTGTTTGGATTTTCAATCAGTCCATCTTCCTCTTCTTCAGTTTCAAATTCATCTTCTTCAGGAATCATATAATCACTTAGATATTCTTTTCCGTAAGAAGATTTATTTTTTCTAGCTAATTGAAGAGCTTTTTCCAATTCTGCTGACTGAAGTGCCGCTTTTTCATCCTCTTTTTTTAGATTTTCATCTGTTTTTGACTGAACTTTTTCTTCAACTGCTAAATCTTCTTTAACTGTTAAATCTTCTTCATCATTTGATTCTGTAACAGAAGTTTCTTCCTCAGCAATAACTGGACTTTCTTCCTGAATATATTCTTCAGGATTAATTTTTACTTCAACAATTTCCAAGTTTTTACGAATTGCTTTTTCTTCTTCAGCCTTTTCTTTTACGGTATCTGTAGATTTTATGACTCTTTTAAACTTAAAAAATACCTGATCAATTCCAGCCTTATTTTTTTTATCACTATAAATATAAAGATGCAGACCTTTATAGGAATCATAATCAACATGAAAAGTAATTATTCCTTCACAAGGAGTATTGCGTGTTAAATTCTCGCACATAATTTGTTCATCATCACAAAGAGTTTCTATTAAATTAGAATCATAAATTTGTGCATAAAGTGTTCCGGCATCATTTGTGGCATAACCATTAAAATAAAATTTAATTACATCACCTTCTTGAGGAAGGTCATTTTTTACAAATCTAGTAAAATCAATTTCATTGCATTCAAAAATATTTCTTTCTTTTGATAAACCTAAAAAAATGGTATTTAAAGAATCACAAAGGTCAAATTCATAAACACGAGGGTGAACTTTTTTTTCGAAAACACCCTTATTATTTTTAGAAAAAATATTCTGAGTCGAGAAAAGTACTGTTATAAAAAAAACAGTAAAAAACTTTACCTTTTTGCAATTATAAAACATAAAAAAATTATATTATAATAAGTAAAAAGCGACAAGTAAGAATTGACTGACTTGAGTATTTTAAGTATATTAATCAAACACCCCTTGGGAATCTTTAACAGGATTCTCTTTATCCATAAGGAGGAATAGTTAAATTTTTATAAAATTTGGCTATTTTACAGTCTAAAATCGTTGATTTGAGGATTGTATTACATGTCCTCCGAAATACGTCTGTAAAATCAGACAAAAAATTTCAGGAGATACTTATGAAAAAGTATGAACTTATGGCTATTTTCCCACTTGATGGCGAAAAATCAGCAAAAGGTGTAGAAGATCTTAAAGCTGCACTTTCAAACTACGGTGCCGAAATTGAAGAAGAAAAAGTTTTCGGTGATCGCGATCTCACTTACGAAATCAAAAAACAGAAGAAAGGACATTTTGTTCTTTTCACATTGAAGTTGAACCCTTCAAAAATCAAGGAACTTGATTCTACATTCAAGATTAATGTAAATCTTTTGAAGTATCAGTTCGTTAAAATTGACGAATAGTATTCGAAATTTTAAATAAAAGGAGTTTCTAATGACAGATTTAAATCACGTTGTTCTTATTGGTCGACTCACACAGGATATTGGTTCTGATGAGAGAAGTTTTGGATATATCGGAAACGGACTGGCAAGAGCTAATGTAAGTATTGCTGTCAATAGAGCTAAGAAAAACGGTGACCAGTGGATTGATGAAGTTAGTTACTTTAATATTACAATCTGGGGTAAAACCGCTGAAAATTTAAAACCATATCTTACAAAGGGAAAACAGATTTGTGTTGAAGGACACTTAAAGCAGGACCGTTGGGAAAAAGATGGACAGAAACAGAGTAGAGTTACAATTGTTGCAGATTCTGTTCAGCTTTTAGGAAATAGTGGTGGAAATAATAGCTACGGAAATGGAGATAACAGCCAGAATTATCAGGCTGGGGGTGCTCCTAAGTTCCAGGCAATTAATAATACCCCTGTTCAATCTCAGGATTATACATCAGATCCTTACGGATACTCTGGTAATGATTTCTCTGAAGATATTCCATTCTAATCAGATTATTTAAGAGGTATAAACTATGTCTGAAGAAAATACACAGGAAATTGAAATGCAGAATCAGGAAGCTGCAATGACAACAGATACAAGTGCAACAGAAGGTCGTGAAGAAGATCGTGCTGCACGTTCTAAGGGAAAAACATACTTCCGCAAGAAGGTATGTCGTTTCTGTGCAAACAAAACAAAGATTGACTATAAAGATGCAGATGCACTCCGTCGTTATATGACAGAACGTGGTAAGATTCTTCCACGTCGTATTACAGGAACATGTGCAAAACACCAGCGCGAATTGGCTAAGGCTATCAAACGTGCACGTGCAATCAGCTTGTTACCATACGTAGCTGACTAATTACTTTAGTAAACAAAGCAAATTTATTATTTGCAAATAAAAATGGTTGACTTCATACTCCGAAGTTCAACTTTATAATTCAAGGAGCTTGAAAAAATGAAAGTTATTCTTAATGAAGACGTAAAATCACTTGGAGAAGAAGGAGACGTAAAAAACGTTGCTAATGGTTACGCTCGTAACTTCCTTCTCCCACGTAACTTGGCAGTACCTTACAATGAAGCAACTGTTGCTTTATTTGAAGGACGTAAAGCAGAAATCGAAGCACGCAAGGAACAGAAACGCAAGGATTCTGCTAGCTTGAAAGAAAAGCTCGAAGCTGCTTCTTTGGAATTGAAAATGCCAGCTGCTGGAAATGGAAAACTTTACGCTGCAGTTTCTGCTCATGTTGTTGCTGAAGCTTTGGCTAAACAGGGATTTGAAATCGAACGTAAACGTATCGATATTCCAGGAAATGTTATTAAATCTGTTGGTCACTACAAGGCTACAATTAAGCTTTATGAAGCACAGACAGCAGAAATTACTATTACAGTAATTGCAGAAACATCTGATGGAACTACTGTAGAAGCTCCAAAAACTGAAGCTGCTCCTGCAAAAGAAGAAAAAGCTGAATAATTAATTCAGAAGTTCTTTATAAAAAAAAGAGACGGTATTACAATTAAGTAACCGTCTCTTTTTTTTCTCTAAAACTTAATTGTATATTATTTAAAGAAGGAATATTTATGGAAAACGTTGCTGAAGTTTCATTAAAAGATAAAATACCTCCACAGAATCTAGAGGCAGAACAAGCTGTTTTGGGAGCAATTTTAGTTGACCATAATGGTATTTCAAATGTTATTTCAACATTAAAAGCAGATCGTTTTTATTCCTTAAGACATCAGATTATTTTTGATGCCATGGTAAAACTTTATACAAAAAACATCAGTATTGACTCAGTTTCTTTATCAAACCAATTGATGAAGGAAGATAAACTGGAACAGGCTGGTGGAAATGTCTATATTGCAGAACTTTCAGAAACTGTACCTTCTGCAGCAAATATTGAATCTTACGCACAAATTGTTTTAGATAGAGCATCCCGCAGAGACATGATCAGAGTTTCTTCAGAAATAAAAGCAAGTTCATACGACTTACAAAGAGAAAGTCAGGCTTTATTAGATTCTGCAGAGCAAAAGATTTTTGCACTTTCAGAACGAAATGAAACAACTGCTGTCTATGATGCAAAAGCAATGATGGTTAAAGAAATTGAACTGATTGAAGCTCGTTATCATAGTAAAAATCAGTTCACAGGAATTCCTACTGGATTTGCAAAACTTGATAATTATACTTCAGGATTCCAAAAGTCGGAATTGATTATTATAGGTGCCAGACCTTCTATTGGTAAAACAGCCCTGGCTCTTTCAATGATAGAAAATATTGCCTGTGAAAAGCATATCCCATGTGGATTTTTTTCACTTGAAATGCCTTATGAATCAATTGGTATGCGTCTTCTTGCACAAGAAGCCCGTGTTCCAATGCAAAAGATTCGTTCTGGTATGTTAAAAGTTGATGATGTAAAACGTATTCAGGAAGCAGCTTCAAGATGGTACGAAGCACCTTTATATACAATCGATACACCAAACATGAGATTGCTTGAATTGCGTGCTATGGCAAGACGTCTTGTTACAAAATATGATGTTAAAATTATCTTCATAGACTATATTGGTTTAATTACCACAGAAGATAATAAAAGAGAGCAGTGGGAACAGGTTAGTGAAATTTCAAAATCACTTAAAGCCCTTGCTCGTGAACTTGAAATACCAATTGTTGCACTTAGCCAGGTTGCCCGTGATGCAGAAGGTCAGGAACCAAACCTTGCACAATTACGTGGTTCAGGATCTATTGAACAGGATGCCGATGTTGTAATGTTCTTACATCGTGATCGCTTAAAAGAAGAAATTGCAGCTCAGGAAGGAAAAATCATTCTTGCAAAGCAGAGAAACGGTGCAACTGGTGATATTCCAATTATGTTTATTCCAAGCTATTCAAAATTCGAATCAAAAGCAGAAGAGTAAAACAAAGGATGTTTTACTCTTCAACAAAGCTTTTAAAATGTAGATCTTAAATCTCTTACACTAATAGAATCTTTTATCTTTTTTAAGTCGCATTTTTCAGAAGGTTTGAAAACAACCTTTTTCTTATTACCAGGAATAAGGGTAAACATATTGTCATCAAATCTACCTGATAAATTATCATTATCTAAAGATACAAAAAATGCAGGTTTATCAGATTCCAAGGTGATTTCAAAATTCTCATCTACTTCACAAATATTGTATTTTATATTTGTATCAGCAATATGAGCATGTTTGTATAAGCCAGGAAAAACAAGATTTTCACCCTTATATTGGCGTCCATTTTTTGTTTTTGCTTCATAAGTTGCATAGATAAAGAAATCATTTTTATTTTCCTCATCTACACATTCTTCCAAAACATTTGTAACAGACTGAGCTTCAACAGTTTTTTTAATAAGCTTTGACTTTGCAAAATTACTACCATCAAACTTATAGTAATTAATATTTACCTGAAGTTCTAAATTATCATTTGTTTCATTACAAATATTGGCATAAAGTTTTTTTTCTTTAATGTATAAAGGCATATATACAATATCAAAAAACTTTCTTGATTCATAATGTAGAAGCTTCCATTTTCCATTGTATTCCAGAGAAGACCATGATGGACAAGGCCAAACATCATTCAACTGCCAAATAAGTGCTCCCATACAGTTAGGCATTAAAGATCTCCACCAATCTACGGCAGTCTTAATTGCCAATGCCTGCTGAACCTGACTTAAATAAATCATAGATTCAAAGCCATTTGGAAATCTGAAATATCTACTGAAATTTTCAAGGATGATGGAATTTCCGCTTGGAGAACGCTGGTGATACTCCATCAACTTACTTGTAAAATTAAAATCTTCTTCTGTAGCAAAAGATTTAATTGTTTCTAAAGAAGGGAAGGATTCATACCCAAATTCAGAAACAAATCTTGGTCTAATAGAAAGATATGCATCAAAAGATTTTCTTTCGTGCCATACAGACCAGTAATGCATATCACCCATTGAATCGGCATGCCAGTTATCTGCAAAATCGTCAGGACCAGCACAAGGTGATGATGGCCAAAAGAGTCTGGAAGGATCTTCATCTTTAATCTTACGACCTATTGTATCTATATAAAGACGGTCATAATCTACAAGATAACGGTCTCTATTATTTATACTCTCAGGAAACCAGTTTAATGTTCCAAAATTTTCGTTATTTCCACACCAAATTGCAATACATGCATGTGATTGAAGTCTGTTTACCTGATATTCAATTTCTTTTGTAACATTTTCAAGAAAATCTGTAGTTATAGGATAAAGAGAGCAGGCGAACATACAATCTTGCCAGACCATAATACCAAGTTTGTCGCAAAGTTCATAAAAATAATCTTTTTCGTAGTAGCCACCGCCCCAAACTCTTATACAGTTTTGGTTGGCTTCTACTGCGGAACGTAAAAGATCTTCATAACGATTTTCTGTCATTCGGGATGGTAAAGAGTCAGCTGGAATCCAATTGGAACCTTTTGCAAATATCTTTCGTCCATTATTTTCAAAATAAATTGAACGACCAGTTTTTCCATCAACCTTATCTTTTTTAGAAATTGCTTTCAAACTACTAAAACAGAAAGGTTGATTAATTTCCTTATCATCTGAATCAGAAATTTTTATATTTAAATTATAGATTGTGTTTTCTTTTAGGCCAGCTTCTTTTAATTCACCGGCAGTCATCCAAACATGAGGATTATTAACCTTAAGATTGGCATCAATTAGATTTTTTCCTTTTTGCAAATGAATGGACTTTTTAAAACTTACACTTTCAATATCTGGACCAGAAATTGTAAACACAAATTCTTTATCATCTTCTACAATTGAATCAAATTGAGTATTAACTTTTGTTACCCAAGTCTTATCTTTTGTAGATTTTGTATAATTAAGTTTTACAAAATTAAATAATCCACAAGAAACAGTTTCTAGAGTAATAGAGCCATAAATTCCAGAAACCATTAAACATGGCCCCCAGTCCCAGCCACCATGACACTGGCATTTACGTACCAAATTTCGATTAGGTGAATACATATCATATTTCATGTAAGGAACTGGATATGGTAATTTTTTTGCAATATCATTTGCCTTGTTTTCTGCAGATTCAAAAATTATTTTTATCTTATTTTTTCCGTTTTTTAAAAACTTTGTAACATCGAATCGATAGCGTAAAAATGCATTATTTCCACTGCCAACTTTTTTTTCATTTAAATACAAAGTAAAAAAGGTATCGGCTTCTTTTATTTCAATAAAACTACAGCTATTTAAAACAGTCTCAAAGTCAAATTCTCTTTCAATTGTCCAGTCTGTCTTGGCAATCCACTGAATTTTACTTTCATTAAATCCTTTGTATGGATCTTCAATAATATTATTTTCAAATAGGGCAGAATGAAAATCTCCAGGAATTTGAGCTTTACATTTTACATCACCACCAGAAAGATTCCATTCGCCATTTAAGTTAATTGTACTCATAGTTATTTAGCTTGTTTTTCACTTAAATTCGATTTATCAAGAAGTTTTAATTTACCTTTAGAGTCTGTTACAACAATACCAGTATCAGTTACTGTAATAGGTGTAGCACTTTTTACTTCAATCTCGGATTTAGATTTCAAAGAAAGATCTTCACCATATTTTGCAAGATAATATTTACCATTTTCTTCTACAACGCAGTAGTAGTCTGAACCATCTTGAACAAGAACTGAATCCATAGCAACAGTTAATTCTGTTTCACCAATAATTTCCATTGTTTCAGGATCAATTGAAACAAATTTTACAGCTCCGTTTTTAGAATTTTCTCCGGCAATTGCAAGATATGCATTTGAACCTTTAAAAATTGTACGGTTACGAATTACAGAAACAGGTGAGTTCTGAACAATATCTCCATTTTCTTTATTAAACTTTACAAGACGAGAAAGCATTGCTTTTTCATCAGCAAGAATAATTCCATATTCAGTTGGAATTTTTGCCTTTTCAGCTTCTTCTTTCTGAACTTCCTTCTGATCCTTTGCAATTTCTTTTCTTTCTTCTTGAGCTTCTGACTGTTTCTTATCTGCCTGTGTCTGTTGTTCTTTAGCTTTTTCCTTAGCTTGATCAGCAGATTCCTGGGCTTCCTGGGCTTCTTCTTTCTTTTCTTGAGCTACTTCTTCTTTTTTCTCAGCTTCTTCTTTTGCAGCCGCAGCTTCTTCCTGGGCTTTTTTATCTTCAGGATTTTGTTCAGCTACCTTTTGCTTTTCTTCAGCTTCTTTTTTAGCTTGGTCAGCTTCCTTTTGTGCTTGGTCAGCTTCTTTTTTAGCTTCAGTAGCTTTTTTCTGTTCCTTTACAGCTTCTTTTTGAGATTCCTGAGCCTTTTCTGTAGCTTTATCAGCTTCTCTTTCTTTGATATCAACCATTTCTTTACGGCTATCCACATTTCTGTCATCATCTTCTTTCATTGATTCAATTACTTTTGAATCACTAATAACAGATGTATCAACAGTTGAAAGTCCACCATCATGAATATCATAAAGAGGGATAACGATTTCTGATTTACCAGGCCAATCTTTATAATTTACAGAAAGACCACAATTTTCTGCAGAAAGATTTTTTTGTACTTCATTTTTGTATTTATTTTTATATGCATCAAGGTTTCCACGATAAACTGCATTATAAACTGTAATAAAAACTGCCAGAGTGTTAGCATCTTCGTCACTATATGAATAAGCCGCAGATAAATAACCAGCAATAATTCTTCTAAGGTTATCAATATGATCTACAGTTGCATCATTTCCAATATAAATGATATCGGCATCAAGCTTTCCATCTTCATTTGGATCTATAGCATGTACAACTCTATACTTACTTGAAGAACCAGCTTCTGAAGATTTTTCCACATCTTCAGATATATTTTTTCCAAGACTAGAACCAATTCCCTTAATAGAAGCAGCAGAATCAATTACCTTGTGAGGCCCTGTATAGTTAATAAATTCGATTGTTGTGCTTTCTGCAGACTGAAGTTCGCTTTTATCTACTTCAAGAGCAAATACTCCAGCTGTTATTAATACTGAAAAGATACAAATAAGACTTCGTTTCTTCATGAAAACCACCTTTAAAAAACTACTTTAATTTTAACACATGGACTTCCTTTTTTCCATCAGTTAGAGTTCTAGTTCTATAATTTTTTTGAGAGTATCCCGGGCGTAAGTTCGAATTTTAAAATCAAAAGAAGGATATAGAAAGGTTTTAATAATATCTTTTCCTTTTGTATTATAAGCAGGTCTTCCCATATAAAGACAAATTGAATAAACAACATCACAAATTGAAGTAATTAAAGCAGAATCCTTATAATCAACTTTACTTGCAAATAATTCCAGTGCATCTAAAAGTTTTCCATCTGGATCATAAGCATTTTTTTTAATTCCATTCAAAATTACTATTTGTAATGATTTATTTTCAGTTTTAGAAAGAATGGAAGCTGCACAATTTTGGCATTCTATATTTCCAAGTAAAAGCATTTCTTCCAATATTTTTGCAAACCCAATTGAATTCTGGTCAAAAACAGAAGGGTCTTTTCTAGTTCCAAAATCTGATTGTGATAAATGATTTGAATATGCCGAACAAATGGAAAGAATATCCGAAATCATTCTTCCTTCATCTTTACCATATAATCCATTTTGAAGTTTTTCTACAGTCTCATTTTGTAATAGATAAGCTTCAAAAGAATTTGTGTATATTAAAGCCATGTTTGATGAAGAAAGTTTTGTAAAAGCTGAATAATCTTTTAAAAAAGTTTTATTTTCTTTTTTAGTATTTGCCTGAGCTATATGATATGCATTTAAAGTCCAATCCTTAAAACAGAAAACTAAATAATTATTTGGTGTATAAATTAAATAATTCCAAATTTCTTTATTTTTGGAATAAGGAATTTTTGCAGACCACAATTCATTTCCGTTTGAATTATATAAACATGCAGATAATGAATCGCAAATAAAAAGCCCATTATGATTGTAGAAAACCTTTTTAAGATTTAGTCCATCAATTCCCTGAATCTTTATTGAATGGATTATGTTTCCATTTGTTTTATCAATTTCATTAAAAATGACTCCGTCAGGCATTAATTCAAGAAAAACAAAATCATTTCCATTTTCAGAAACTACAAAATAGGGATATTGGGTCTTTTTTTGTAAGGTCCATTTATTTTTTGCAAATCCGTCTTCTACAGAAAAAAGTCCGGAAGCACCATCTTCAAAAGTAAGCAGAATTCCTTGCAGACATGTAAAGGCATTTGTAATTTTTCCGGCAAAAAGTATGTCTTCAAGTTCTTGTCCAAATGGTGAAATTCGAATACCTCTTGTTTTACCGGTTAATTCATTTTGAAAAACAATTAGAGAACCATCTGGTAATTCCTGTAGCTGCATATCTTTTTGATCTTCAATATTCATACTCCATTTGCAGATTCCGTTCATTCCATAACATTCAATTACATCATCACCTTTAATAAAAAAACGGCCGTCTCGACCTGCAAAAGGCTCTTGCAAAACTCTGTAATTTAGCTTTTTTGACCAGATTTCCCCGCCAGAAGGATTAAGAATTTTTATTGTTTTACTAGAATTGTCTATAAGGGCAATAAAATCACCAGGTAAAGAGGAAAGTATTACATCTTTGGAACGAGAACAGGGCTTTTCCCAAAGAGTTTTGCCTTCGTATGAAAAAGCAGAAATTAATCTTGCATCACTAATAAGACAAAACCCATAAGAGGTAAGGGCAGGACTTGTAATTACACTTCCAGGTAAAACATTTGTCCAAGAAGTATTTAAATTACTTAAAGCTTGTTGTCCAAAAAAAGGATGAAGAAATGAGAAAAAAATTAGTATTAAAAATAAGAATTTCCTTTTAATAGTTTTATACATTCTTTATTTTTTTACAAAAACTGCCAGGCTTTCTATATGACTTGTATTTGGGTAAAAATCAAGCAAATATGCCTTATCAAGAAAGTAACCGGCTTTAATTAATTTTGCACAGTCTCTTGCATGTGTTGCTGGATCACATGACATAGAAACAATTAAAGGAATATTTGAGTTACATAGATAATCGCATACCTCTTTTTCCATTCCAGATCTTGGAGGATCTATTACACATGCATCAAATTTTCCACAATAGGCGGCACAATTTTTTACCCAATTAGCACCACTTAAACCGTATGAAACATGACCTTTACCTGAAAGATTTTGTTCTGCATAAACTATTGCATCTCTGTTGTGTTCAACTAAAACTACATTTTCATATTTTTCGGTAAGGAAACTTGATATAGAACCACAACCTGCATACATATCTAGAATATTTTTTCCACCTGGCAAATTATCCAAAATCAACTGAGTAACTTTTTCGAAAACAAATAGATTAGACTGGAAAAATCCTCTTACATCAAAACTTAATTTTTTATTATTCAAAATTACAGATGTTGTATTTTCTGGCGAAAGTTGAGTTCCTGCAAAATAATGATTTTCTTTTATCTTTATTTTTTTATTCTTAGGATTGATTGTTTGTTTTACTTTATCATTTTTTTGAGAATAGGCTAGCATCACCTTTTCTTTATCTTCTGAAAACTGAGATGCAAAAAGATGGGTTCTGCCTTTAGGACGATCATTTATAGAAGTTTGTGCAAAATATTCATTAATTACTTTTTCAGCACAAAGACAATTATCAATAGGAACTATAAGATTAGAATTATAAACAGAAAGGCCACCATCATTTAATTGAAAGCGAGCACGGTAATTATATTCAGGACCAAAAATTACTTGAGTTTTATCTTTTATATCAATTCCATTTTGAGCAAAAATATCCTGTAAAATAATTTTTCTAAGTTCCCTCTGGTAGTCAGGTTTTATATGCAGCATATTACATCCGCCACATTTACCATAATATTTACAAGGTGCTTCCTGACGATATGGGGATTCTTTTAGAATTTTTACTATTTGTCCGTTATCATAATCTTTTTTAGATTCAGTAATATTAATTTCAAGTTCTTCACCTGGTATTGCAAAAGGAACAAAAACATGCTTTCCATCAATTTTTCCCAGGGATTTTCCCCCAAAAACAAATTTCTCTGTTATAATTTTCATATATAAAACTTTAACAAAAGTAAATTAATTAAACAATAAAGTTGGAGATTTTTTATGCAGACAAAGAATTTTACATTAGCAATGCGTGATGGAATGGAGATTTTTATAAACAGATGGGCTCCAGACAGTGAAGAAGAAATTAAAGGTGTAGTTCAGTTACACCATGGTTTAGCAGAACATTCAATGAGATATGATAGACTGGGTTCTGTTCTTGCAGAAAACGGATATGTTTTAAATGCCTATGATTTAAGAGGCCATGGAAAAACTGCAGAAAACGCAGAAAAAAAGGGTAATGGTCGTTTTGGTAAATTAGCTAATAAAGATGGATTTAATGTAGTAGTTGAAGATTTAAACGAAATTATTACCGATTTGAAAAAAACTTATCCAGGTAAAAAAACAATTTTATTAGGACACTCTTTTGGTTCATTTGTTTCTCAAGGATATATTGAAAAATATGGCAGCAATATTGATGCTTGTATTCTTTGTGGTACAGCAGGCCCTCAGAGAGCTCTTGTTTCAATTGGTAACTGCTTTGCAAATTTAATCAGACTCTTTAGAGGTTCTAATGCAATTGTTCCAATGCTTGCAAAACTTTCTTTTGGCTCTTATTGCAAACGAATTGAAAACCCAGAAACCGAAAATGACTGGCTTTCTTTGAATAAAACAAACAGAATGATGTATGAAATGGACAATTGGTGTGGAATTCCTCTTACAGTTTCATTCTTCTGTGATATGACTGCCGGTCTAAAAAAGATTCATAAAGCAAAAAATATCAAAAAAGTTCCAACAGATTTGCCAATTCTTTTTATTTGGGGGGCAGAAGATCCTGTTGGCTCTTATGGAAAAACAATCAGAAATCTTGCGGACATTTACAAAAAAAATGGTGTTAAGAGCATTGAAATGATTGAATATCCAAATGATCGTCATGAAATTTTAAATGAAGATGATAAAGAAAAAGTAGAGGCTGATATCTTAAACTATCTAGCAAAGATTTAGTTTTTCTGTATAATAGACTCTACTGTGTTATATAGATATGGTACAGATGGCAAAGGAAAATTAGTAAAAAAAGCTGTTGTCTATACACAAACAGAACATTTAATATCAAATAAAAATATAGATCCTGACGCTTTGCAGATTATAAACCGGCTTAGAGATGCTGGATATACCGCCTATATTGTTGGTGGGGCTGTCAGAGATTTAATAGTTGGAAACAAACCAAAAGATTTTGATATTGTTACTGATGCAACACCATCTAAAATTAAAAAGATATTCAGAAATTCTCGCATAATAGGACGTCGTTTTCGCCTGGTACATGTTGTATTCGGAAAAAAGATTTTCGAAGTTTCAACATTCCGCTCAAATGCAGAAGGGTCAGTCGGAAACGATTTTGGTACAATTGAAGAAGATGTTCTACGCAGAGACTTTACTTTAAATGCCCTTTATTACGATCCTATTCAGGAGCAGGTTATTGATTATGTTGGTGGCATGAAAGATATAAAAAAACATGTTCTTAAACCTGTAATTGATTTAGACCGTATTTTTGTAGAAGATCCAGTAAGAATGCTTAGGGCTATAAAATATTCTGCTACAACTCATGCAAAAATGTCTCGTTCCCTAAGACATAAAATAATATCTTCTGCAAAACTTTTATCTCAGATTTCTCCTTCAAGATTAACAGAAGAATTATTAAAAATTATAAACAATACTTATGCTTACGAAATTATTTCTGAAGCACTTGAAACAGATCTTTTTATATATTTGCAGCCATCAGCAACAGGTCTTATTTACGAAAATAAAAAATACGAAAAAGATTACATGCAAAGTATTAAAGAACTTAGTCTTTTAAATAAAACTAATCCAGAAGTAAGACTTGGTAAAAAAATGATTTTCCTTATCAGAGATTTTGTTTACCAGCTTACAGATTGGGAAAAAGAAATTGAAGCAAAGACACCTTTTTCTGAACTTTACGGAAAAACTTGGGCAGAATGTAGAAATTTTGTTTTGCCAATGAATCCTGTAAGAAGAGAATTAGAATTTGCCGTAAAGCAAACTTTAATTGATTTAGGTGTTTCAAGTACAATACGTCAGATTTCTAAAAACACAAAGCAGAAAAAATCTGAAAATAAAGCAACAACAAATTCAAAGAACAATCTTGAAACTTTAAAAGAAGAAATTCCTGCAATCAACCAATAATTTTACTGCTTTATATTTAATTTTACTTCTTGCCTTCAGACTTTAAGCTTTCAGGCTTTGAAATTTTATCTATTACAATACTTACTTCTTCAATAAGAATTCCTGTATAAGATTCAATTTTATCAATTATGTATTGTTGAAGTTTGTGGATTTTTCCTGTTAATTGAGTTCCAAAAGGAACATCTATTAATACTACAAGCTTATAACCTCTGGAATCACTTTTAATTGTAATCTTTTTTACCTTTACATCTGGATCGCATTCTTCTACACAATGCATAGTCATCTGGGTAAGGGCAGCTTCCGAAATTTCAATTCTACCTTTTTTAGAAAACTCTGGCTGAACAATGGATTTTTCAATCATCTTGCCATTAATATTTTTAGTAGATTTTTGAAAGAGCTTACTTTTTTTGAAAAAGTCTCTCATGGAAGCAGAAAAAATTTGCGGATAATTCTTTTTAATTTCGATAGATGGAACTGGAATTACATGTTTACCTTCTACCTGGCGCGATTTTATTGCTTTTTCAATTTCTTCTTTTGTTGCAATGTCTTCGATATGGATAATTTTTTGAGGTTGTGGCAATTGTAATCTCAGGGCAATTTTACTTACCATTTTTTCAGAAGTACCCAGAATTAAAATCTTTTTAATATGAGTCTTTCTTAAAACTTTTGCAACAGAATCTCTGTGATCTTTATCATCAAAAAGGGCAACCCTTACAGCACCCATATAAGTTTTTTCGCGTTTGGCAGAACGACCTGCTACAATTTTTTCGTCCTGAATTAAAAGTCCATCATCAATAATGGCATGAATCCCATTTTCTTCGGCAAGAAGCTTAGAACGAAAAGATTTACCGGTGCCACTTTCACCAACAAGAGCATAAACCTGAATGTGTTTAAAATTGTTTAAAAGACTTTCAATTGGATTTTTCATTACTTGCATTATACATCGTAATTATTAATACCACAATGATTTAGCATTTCCTTAAATGCATCTGATAAATCAATTTTTATACAAGATGGTAAATTAAGTGGATTTTTTTGAAAAATTAATTCTGAAGCCTGCAAATAAAAATCTTGTTTTTCATTTTTTAATGCACTTCCACCATAAGTAGTATCGCCTAAAAGTGGATGACCGTGAAATGCTGATTGTGCTCTTATTTGATGTTTTCGCCCCGTTTCAATATTAATTTTTACAAAAGTAACAGGCGTTTCTTTGTATTTACCCCTGGCAATTACTTTTATATGAGAAATTGATGTTTTGTCTTTAGAAGTCCCATTTTTACTTTTGTCTAAGTTTGATAATGATGATGATGAAGCTGAAACTTTATAAAAGCCTTTATCTTTATCACCATTGTTAATAATTTGATCAACAAAATCACAGGAAGAGCTGATATGCCCTTGTAAAATTGCAAAATAATTTTTGTTTATGTTATGGTCCTGTATGTTTTTAGAAAACCATTGAGCTCCCTTTAAACTTTTTGAAAAAACTGTAAGGCCACTTGTTTTTTTGTCTATACGATGAAGAGGACCTGGCTTAAATGAAAGTGAATCAGCTGATTTTTTTTCTTCCCAATATTTATTTACAATTTTTTCAAGAGAGTCATTCTGCCCATGAACCACCATATTGTAGGGTTTATTAAGTATTATTAAGTCTTCGTTTTCAAAAACTACAGGAGGAAGGGGAGGTAATTTGTATTTTTTACCTCCGGTTTTGTCATTTTTAACTTCTTTATCTTCATCAATTTTACATAGAAAATCGGCAATTGAAATTAAATCGCCAGAAGAAATATGATTTTCAGCCTTAGATTTCTTTTTGTTGACTTTAATAAGCCCTTTTCTTATGGCCTTATAAATTTCCGATAAATTTACCTCAGGTAAAATATTTTTTACAATCTTATCAAGACGTCTTCCATCATCATTTTGGCCGGCTGTAAAATCCTTAAATTCCATGACAATAGTATATTTAAAAAGAATGATTACTACTAGTTACTACTAGTAAAAAACAATTTCTGATGATAAAATTAATTATATTTTAAATAGTAGAAGATTATGTCAGCAACAATAAGAGAACAATTCAAATTATTTTTAGTCAATCCTATTTTGTTATCATGTGTTTTTAGTTGGATTGGAACTCAATTTTTAAAAACTGCTATATATTTAGTTTACGGAAAAATTCATACATTTCCAGATTTATTAGAAACAATGTTTTGGAAGACAGGTGGAATGCCTTCCAGTCATTCTGCATTAGTAACTTCTTTATGTACATCAATTGCATTTAAACATGGTTTAGGCTCAGATATTTTTGTTTTTTCTTTGGCATTCTTCCTTGTAACTATTAGAGATGCATTTGGAGTTCGCCGTTCTAGTGGTTTACAGTCAAAAAAATTAAATGAACTTGGCAGCCAGTTAAAAGAAAAAAAATTAATCGATGATTATAAAAAAATTAAAGAAGTAAACGGACATACCCCAATGGAAGTTCTTTGTGGTTGTCTGGTCGGTTTCTTTGTTGGACTAGCATTTTCTTTATTAAAATAAGTTATGAATAAATATTTTAAAATTGCTTCATCTTTTGTATTTCTCATAACTTTATTCCTTTTATCTTTTTTTAAATCAATTCCAAGTGGAAAATTATGGCATGATTACAGAATACTTTATGTACCTGTTGAAGAAGATGATGCTAAAGTTATAACTGCAATTGAACAGGCCGGAATAAAAGATTACGTAAGTCTTTCTAATCAGTATCTTCCTCTTAATTTAAAATCAAACTCAATTGAATATTCAATGTTTAAAATTAATTGTGATTTACAGTCTTATTCATATTATAAAGACAGAAATGCTTATTTTTTTGACAAATCACAATCTTACAGACTCTATTACATTCCTACTCAATACGAAAAAGAATTTAACACCTGTCTAGATCTACTTGCCGCAAATAAAGTTGAAGCTGCCAGCGATTCCAATTCAACATATCCATGGATTTTGGTAGTAATTATTTTTGCCGCAATAATTATTCTGACCTTATTTGTAAGAAACAAAATTCTTTTTATTTTAGCTTCAATTCCATGTTTTATATTTGTTTATAGTAATCCATTTTATCCTTTAGGACTTGCAATTATCCTTCTAGAACTTTGTTTATTTTTTATTTGTAACATTTGGGCAAGAAAGGGTGCTATTTCTGTTTTACTAAATCATTTTTATATTCCAGGAATGATTGCAATTGCTTTAATCTGTGCTATTTCAATCTCAATTAAAACTTTTGTTTTATATCTTTGTACTTTGCTTTCTACATCATCTGCTTTATTAACTTATTATTTAGTAGAGGAATTCTTAAAAAATAAAAAATCATTTGTTCCTGTTTATATAAAAAGTGCAAAGATGGTTCCAATTTTCGCAAATAAACAAAATATAGTGATGATTTCTACTATTTCCTGTTCTGTTTTACTTATCTCAGTATTTCTTTTAACTTCTTCAAGAAGTTTTTCTAATAAATTTACTAAAATCTTATTACCTTCATCAGAAAAACAAGCAAGCCAGGATTTACCACAATTAGAAGATTATTACCAGTTTGTGTGGAATGTTGAAACTTATCCTTATCAATCTTTAAATAAAAGTAATTACAGTCTTGGATTTTTAGAATACCCTAAATATGCTGAAGAGGGTGGTTTTATTAACGAAAACAAAATTTTAAGAGCATACAATCAAAATTTTAAAGATAATGTTTTCAGTTCAATTGATTCCTTAAATTTTAACTCCATTGAAAAAGTTTTAAAATCAGAAGGAAATCAAGTACAAACAAATTATTGTTCTGTAAACAATTATCAAACTAATTTATTTAGCAAAATAATGATGCTAATCTGCTTATTTGTATTACTTTTTATCTATTTTTCCATTATTATAAGAAGGCAATCTAGAATATGAAATCAAATAATCCAGTAGTTTCTACAATTGTAAAAAATTATACAAATACTCAAAACGCCTTCCTCTCTAAAGAAGTTCTTATTTCTCTTTCTCAGGAATATGGAATTACTTATAAAAGCCTTGTAAAAGCAGGTGATATTGTAAAGGAAGGTGAAATTATAGCAAAGGCTGGTGATTCTCCAGACGAAACAACCTATATCCATTCACCACTTCCTGGTAAGGTTTTAGATATTCTTCCATGCTATTGTCCAAACGGAAAACAAAACTTTGCAATAAAAATTCAGTTTGGCGGTTCTTTATCATTCTTAGGTAAAAAAACAAAAGAATCTCAACTAGAAGTACTTCCTCCAGCATCTATAATAACTTCTATAATTGATAATGGGGTTGTAAACACTTTTAAAATTGCAAAACCTTTAAATCTAGGTCTTGAAATTAAAAAACTTAAAAATTGTAAAAATTTAGTTGTTAGAATGTATGATGAAGACCCATACAGAATTACAGATTCACTTGTTACTAAATTTTACATAGAAGAAATAACAAAAGCCGCAAAAGCACTTGCTAAAGCAATAAAGGCAGAAGGTATATTCTTTGCCATTGATCAGAAATTTGAAAACAAAGAATACTTTGAAAATATAAAATCTGAAAATATTCATACTTTGGAGATGAACTTAAAACGTTATCCATGTGGAACACCAAGAGAAATAATTTCAAATTTTAATCGTTCATTAGCAAAAAAATATACAGATCTAACTCTTACTAATAAAGATTTATTTCTTGATGCTTCTACCATGTACGAAGTTTACAAAGCAGTTATTTGCTCCATTCCTTCAATCAGTAAGCCAGTACATTTTTCTGGTAACTGTTTACGAGCTTCTTGTCTGCTTAATGTAAAAATTGGAAGCACCTTAAAAGATATTGTTGCACAACTTGGTGGATTTATAAAAAATCCTCAATTAATAATTATAAATGGTTCAATTTGTGGTAGTGCCGTTCAAAGTCTGGATGTACCAATTACAAAATATGTAAAGTCTGTTGAGTTTATTTCAAAAATTAATAAGACAAATTCTCAAATTTATTCTTGTATTAATTGTGGTAACTGTAGATTTGCATGTCCGGTTCATCTTTCACCAGATATTCTATATACAAATACAATAAACTTTAAATTTATGCCAGAAAACTTTGCGGCTTCTTCAATTGCATGTATTGAATGTGGACTTTGTAATACAGTTTGTCCAGCCAGATTACCATTATCACAAACAATATCTTTATTAAAAGATAAGTTTACCAAAGAATAGGGGGAAAAATGGAAAAGCATAATACAAAAGAAAAAAGCAAAATTCTCTTTATAAAACCATTTATCTACAAAAGACCTTCTATTTCTTCTGTAATAATCAGAATGCTTATTTTGCTTTCTGTACAAGTTCTTATGCTGCTTTTTACTAAATCATATTCGGCATTTGGTGTTGTAATTTCTGCAGTTTTAGGAGCAATATGTGCTGCAGCAATAAATTATCTTATTTATCATGAACAGCCATTCCATGTTATGAGTATAATTACACAAGGAATGATTATAGGACTAATGCTTCCAGAATCTTATCCACTTGTAATTGTGTTCTTTATAAGTCTTACAAGCCTTGTAATTTCAAGATGTCTTATTTTTAAAGGAATTAACTCCTGGATTAACGCATCTATTATTGCAATTTTAATTGCATGGTTGGTTGGAAACACATATTTTCCTCCATTTACAATTACAGCAGATTTAGTACCTTTGCGTAATTCATCTTTATATTTAATTCAAAATGGATCTTTCCCAACATATTCTTTTGATTCAAGTATTACATCATTTTTGAATTCAACAATTTTTGCCTGGTTCAAGATTACAGTTCCAGAAGGATATATTTCTCTTTTATGGGATTCGCATTCAATAATTCCAGCCTTCAGATTTAATATAATTACAATTATTTCATCTATAATCATTTTTTCAGATAATTCATTTTCTGGAATTATTCCAAGTTTATTCCTAATTGTTTATGGAATATTGGTAAGATTGTTTGCTCCAATGATGTTTGGCGGTTACTTTAATCAGGGTGACATCATACTGGCAATACTTTCTAGTGGAACTCTCTTTTGCGCTACATTTTTGATTCAGTGGTATGGAACAATTCCTTCTACCGTAACTGGTAAAATTATCTTAGGTATAATTTCTGGAATATTAGCCTTTTTTATAATTGGATGTGGAACATCTCCAATTGGTGTTGCATACACAGTTTTACTAACAAATATCGTAAGTATGTTTATAAAAGCCTTTGAAGAAAAACAAAATCTTATTTCGACTGTAAAAGTTATAAATAAAATTGCAGCAAAAGGGGATAATTAATGAATAAAATATCTTATAAAGCTTTTTTTATTAATTATGGAATTTTTACCCTTATAATTGCAATTTTTATTGGCCTTTTAATTTATCCAATTAAAGCTGGCCAAAAAGCATGGAATAAACAACTTAAAAGCAGCATTGAATTTGTTCTTGATGAAAAAGAACCTAATGCATGGACCGTAGAAAAGCCTATTAAAATTAAAAATCCATTTTGTTTAAGTGCAGTTTGTTTTGAAACTAGAAACAGAAAAACTGGCGAAATGTATAAAGCTTTAATGATTAGAATTCAAAGTTTTTATGGCCCTCTACCAGCAGTTTTTACAGTTGATAAAAATAATAATGTTGAATTAGTTGGTTTTGCTTCAATGCATGGACGCATTGTTAAACAGACAAATACAAGATATATAAATAAAAGACTGGAATATTGGAAAGCTAAAGTTCCAGAAATTATTAAATAGGGGAGAAAAAAATGAACAAAAATCAATATTACATTTATATTTCAGCATTTCTCACTATTTTAATTCCAACAACAGGTCGTTTTGTTTATGGCTTTACCCTTATGCTTGAATTATTCATTCTAATGATGGTTGGAACACTGACAATTTCTCTTATAAAAAAATTAAAAATACAGGAAATTGAATCTGCACTTTTATTAATTACACTGATATCAACAACTATTTTATATAGACAAATTATAACAATGGCCTACGCAGAAATATCTTTAGTCCTTGGATTTCTTTTTTACCTTCCTCCAGTTTCTGTTTTTGTCATTAATAATATTACAAGTAATAAAAATAAAAATCTAAAAGAAAAATGTATTACCAATGCCATTACAGGTGGAAATGCCGTTTTTATGGGCTTAATAATTTTTCTTATAAGAGATATTGCGGGCTACGGCACATTTACTTTCTTTGGCAAAAATCATCATATTTTTGAAAAAGTTCTTTTTGACCCAGAAAAACTTGGGATTTTTTCATTCCTTGCAAGTACACCTGGAGCCCTTATTTTGGCAGGTCTTTTACTTTTTATTCATATTTTCATTGACAGCAAAGTTCAAATTGTTAAGAACGTGGAGAATCAAAAATGATGTTTCTAAAAACCTTATTAAATTATACCTTGTTCTCATCAATACTTCTTTTCTATGGAATTGGATTGAATAAAACAGTAGAAATTGGAATTACAAAATTTTCTAGTATTATTTTTTATATAAAATCCATAATTACAATTTTTTCTACATCATCATTAACCTGGTTATTAACTTACTACATTTTAATGCCAATCAACTTAGTTGAACTATTTCCTTTAATCTGTATTTTACTTTTTATATGTATAAATATATTTGTTGATTCACTTATAAGACTTACTTCTGGAATTACAGCACCAGAATATATAGTTTCTTTATTAATCATATTAATTTCAATTTTTGAAAGTACATCTTTCTTAAATACAATTGCAATTTGTTTAAGTGGTCTTTTAGCAATTTTAACAATGGTTCCACTTGCAATTACATTCAAAAAAAGAATTTGCAATAACGGAAGAAAACTTGATGAAAGATACTATTCTTTATTTTTCTTCTTCCTTGCTGTTATTATAATAGCGATCTCTGTTTTTGATTCCAGCTGGCTTCAGAAGGGGGTAATAAAATGATTTTAGCAATCATCCTCTTAATATTAATTACTTTGTTAATAAGTCTTCTTATAATGTTTTCGTATTATATACTTTTACCTTCAATCAACATTGAAGAGAAAAATAATGACGATCCATTAATACCAAACAAAACAAAAATATTT